>Ga0272441_10006670_pt1 | contig 19175 bp, 17 predicted proteins | sample SSMProp6N_FD_193582 | JGI IMG/M metagenome (GOLD analysis project Ga0272441, IMG submission 193582) | Marine sediment archaeal communities from Little Sippewissett salt marsh, Falmouth, MA, United States - SSM-Prop-6N | ecosystem: Environmental > Aquatic > Marine > Wetlands > Sediment ... | reverse complement strand
ACAATTTTTACAATTAAATAATAAGATAGGATATATTCAAAATGACTCAAAAAATAATCGGAATTTTAGGAGGGATGGGCCCGGAAGCTACTGCAGATTTATTTTCTAAAATTATTAAATTAACCCATGCAGAAAAAGACCAAGATCATATTCGAATAATTATTGATAATAATCCGAATATTCCGGACAGAACAGCTGCTATCATAGGAATAGGAAAAGATCCTCTTCCCGATTTAATTTCAACTGCACAAAATCTTGAAAGAGCCGGTGCTGATTTTCTGATCATGCCATGCAATACAGCACACTCTTTTATTTCGGAAATTAGTAAAAATATACATATTCCCATTTTAAATATGATTGAAGAAACTTCCAATTATATAAAAAAATATTTTCCTACTCTTAAAAAAGTAAGTCTTTTTGCCTCCAAAGGAACTTATAAGGCTAAATTATATAATACTTTTTTCGATCAAGCTAACATTCAAATCATGATTCCTTCTTTTAAAGAACAACAACTTATTATGGAAATAATTTACAAAGTAAAATCGGGCATTTTGCTGAATAAATTAAAAAAAGAGATGATTGAACTTTCTGAAGAACAAATAAAAAAAGGTTCGCAGGCTATTATTGCTGGATGTACTGAAATCCCTTTAGTTTTGAAAAATGGAGATATAGAAATACCTGTTATTGATCCTACCTATATTCTGGCGAAATGTGCTGTAGAAAAAGCAAAAGAAGATACTTCAAGATAGTCATTATTCTTATTTACTATTGTTAAAAAATATGAAAGCATTTTCAGTAAAAATATTTTTAATTGGAAAATCAAACATTTTTAGAAAATAAAGATAGTATCACACTACCATAATTCTTTTCTGCTGGTTGAAATCGCTAAAACACCTTTATTAAACAAATAATCTATTTCGTTCTTTTCTCGAATTAAACCTCCGGCAATGACAGGACAAATTAACTTTCTATGAATATGGTCAATGAAATAAGGAGCAGCGATTCCGGGTAAAATCTCTACCGCGTCGGGTTGGTGATGAATTAACAGTTGTTCCCCGGTTTTTAAGGCAGCGGAATCAAGTAGAAAAAGTCTTTGTACCGCAATAATGCTTTCATTTTTAGCAACTTCAATTAGATTGCTTTTCGTTGTAACGATACCATGACAAAGCTTCTTTCTGGATAAATAAATAATCCCCTCTTTGTCTTTGGCAATTCCCTTTATGAAATCGATATGAAGAAAGACAAGTTTTTTGCTTATTTTACATCTTTCCATCATATCGGGTAAATCAAGAATATCCCCTTTTAAAATAAAGAGAGCTGTTACCTTTGAATTTAATGCATATTCAAAATCTTCATTATTTCTAATTGTAGCAATAATCGGATTCTTTGAAAAATAATGAGCAAAGTTTTTCATACAATCCCCAATATCAGGATTTTTATTTATTATATAAATCTAGTAAAATTATATCACATAAAACCAATAATTGAATTGTATGTCCATAAAATGTATACTTCTTGTCTGGATACTAATAGAAAAAATTCACTATTTTATCTACCTGTTTATTATAAATAAAAAAGAGCTAAAAAGTACATCTAATCCGAAAAACTTGAAAAGCTTATGGTTATTCTAAAAATTCGCTTTTATTATACAGATGATAAGCAAATCTTATATTTTATTAGTTTGATCTATTGATATTACGAGTGGCTATAAGCCTGACTCCTGTCCCAATAAGATTTTTTATAATTACCTGTCCTATCTTAACCGGAGCTTTAACTTCAAGTTCTGCAATCTCTTTCATCGCTTCGAATAATAAATCCTTAGGAATACCTTTTTCTGTTTTTACAGGGACTAAAGGTAATTCACCGTTAATAACTTTAACGGTTGTTGGCAAAATTCTCTTTGGATCAATAAACTCCTCCCGGGCATATTCAATTCCCAGCGGACATGCATTACCGGTGATTGATTGAATCTTATTATTCTTGCTTTTGATAGCAACTTTGCATCCTCTCGGACATCTTATGCAAATGATATTTTTTACCCTTGCTTTCATTCTTGATTTACTTCCTTGATTGAAATATTCAGGATTTTAATATCTTTTTGAATCAATTTTTCTGGCAAATACAAGCTGATCATTTCTCCGGGAGTCAACATTTTCTTTGTATAGGATATTATTGTATTTCTTTTCTCATCCTGAAAGATGATATTTGCTTTTTCGATGGGTTTCTGTACTCTCATAAATAATTTTATTTTTTTCCTTTCCGAATCGATATAGTCAATATGTTGAGGAATTACATAGCTGATAGGATTTGACGGAACCAAATTTATAGTATGAGAACGGTATTTTGTCTTCTGGTTTAGATATTTGCTAACTGCCCGACCCACAATCTCACCTTCTTCGCTGACAAAATCTACCAAATCATGAACATGCAGCACATTGCCACATGCAAAAATTCCCTTTATTCCGGTTTCTCTGTTCTCATTTACAATCGCTCCTCCTGTTACTGGACTTAATTGAATTCCCATCTCAAGAGATAATTCATTTTCAGGAATCAATCCTACAGAGAAGAGGATAGTATCACATAGTATTATCTCTTCGGTATTTGGAATAGCAATCAGATTTTTATCTACTCGAGATATAACTACTTTTTCCACTCTTTTCTCTCCTTCGATACGGACAATTGTATAATTAAATCTTAATGGAATATTAAAATCATCCAAACACTGAACTTTATTTCGTATTAAACCGGTTGTGTAAGGCATTATTTCCAGGACCATTTTCACTTTTGCTCCCTCCAAGGCAAATCTTCTAGCCATGATCATTCCAATATCTCCCGAACCGAGAATTACAATTTTTCGGCCCGGAATATATCCTTCTATATTAATATATCTTTGTGCTGTTCCGGCGGAAAATATGCCAGCTGGTCGACTTCCTGGAATCCTAATGGCTTCTCTGGTCCTTTCCCTGCATCCCATTGCCAATGCAATAGCCCGGGGTCGGATATTTAACAAACCATCTTTAGGATTTAAAGCGATAATTTCTTTTTCCGGTGTAATCTTTATGACCATAGTTTCCGTTTTAACTTCAATATGGTTCCACATGATCTGTGAAATAAATCTATCAGCGTATTCCGGACCGGTCAATTCTTCCCGAAAATAATGTAAGCCAAATCCATTGTGTATACATTGAGGAAGTATTCCTCCTAAATACCTATCCCGTTCCAAGATTAATATATTTTCTATGCCGTTTTTTCTGGCTTCTAAAGCAACCGATAAGCCAGCCGGACCTGCTCCGATAATTGCTAAATCACAATTTAAATTCATCTTTACATTTTTACTCCTTAATCATTTCCTTGATTCTACTTCTTAATATCTCTGATCTCTTACCTTTTTTAGTTATTTTTAAGGGAGAAGCGTTAAGTTCATCTGCTAAAATCTTGAGTACTTTTGGACCACAAAAACCTCCCTGACATCTTCCCATTCCGGCTCTTACCCGTCTTTTAATGGCATCCATATTTTTTGCAGGAAGAGGACTCCGTATTGCTCTTAAAATCTCTGCCTTTGTTACTTTTTCACACCGACAAATTACTTCTCCATAATTCATATCTTTTTTAATGATTTTTTTCCATTCTCCTATTCGATCAATATAGGTCGATAAAAATTGCTTTTCCGGTAATGATTCTATAAAATTATTCTGAAGGCTTATATTCAATCCTGGTTGAACTTCTTTTGTCATGTCACATAAAATACTAACGACCATTTCTGCAATAGCCGGAGCAGCACTTAAACCTGGAGATTGAATTCCGGCAACATTGATAAAACCTTTGATTTGTTTTGAAGCTTCAATAATGAAATCTTTTTTCAGGGTATTTGCTCTTAGTCCGGTAAAAGAAGTTATAATTTTATCTTTTGTGGGAAGTTCAGAAATTAGTCTTTTTGCACCTTGATAAACTTCATCCATTCCTTTTTGAGTTGTTGCAGTATCATTTTTATCGTTTGCCCAATAAGAATTGGGTCCAATTAAAAGATTTCCATGCAGTGTAGGCGTAACAAGTATACCTTTAGACAAATGTGTAGGGATAGGGAAAAGAACGTGATTGACTTTTGTGCTCCACTGTTTATCAAACATCTGATATTCGCCCTTTAGTGGCTGAATTTTAAATTCATCTCCGATTTTTTCAGCAATTTCATCAGCATATAATCCCGCTGCATTAATTACAAATTTTGTTTTAATAAATCCTCTGGAAGTTAATAAACCAGATATTTGACCATCTTTACATACAACATTTTTCACTTCATTTTCCAGAAAAATATTTACCCCGTTTATAATTGCATTGTCTGCTAAAGCAATGGTTAACTCATAGGGGGAGATAACAGCTGCGGAAGGCGCAAAAAGAGCATATTTTGCGAGCGGATTAAGATTTGGTTCAAGCTCAAATAAAGTATTGCCGGTAATTATGTCCAATTTCTGTACACCATTTTTTATGCCATTTTCTTTAAGTTTTTTTAGTTTTTTTAAATCTTCCTCATTGAATCCAATCACCATAGATCCAATTCTTTTAAAAGGAATCTTTAAATTCCGACATAAATTATCAAAAATGAAATTACTTTTTACATTTAACCTCCCTTTAAGCGTAGCATGATCCGCATTATATCCGGCGTGAATAATTCCCGAATTCCCCTTACTGGTTCCCATGGCCACATCAGCCTCTTTTTCAATAAGTAATATAGCTAATTTGTAACGTGAGAGCTCCCTAGCAATAAATGTTCCAATTACTCCTCCGCCAATAATCGCTACATCTGTTTTCATCTTATTCTCCTTACATGTAATAAAAAAGCCATTTTATTATCCAGGTTAGACTATCATAATCCCTGTTTAATAAAATGGCTTTCTCTATTTCTCCACCATTTATATTCTATTTTTATTATTTTATCAAATTATTATAACATCTACAAATTTATCGCGGATTAACAATAGAAAACTTACTGCGTAAGGAATTTCGTAAAGTCAACTAAAAATGCCTTCCATAAAAAAGAAACAAAACATTTTTGACTTTTAAAGAACTTTTCAGTAAAATAGATTGTAAATTAAAAAAAGAATATGGATTAGTTTCGATTCTCCGAGTCTAAGGTGTAACAGCTATGACCAGGGAACGTTAGGGTATATTTGGAAACGTATATGCCTCCCATTATGGAAAGAAATTAATTTAAATGTAATATTATTTAAAAGGAATTTCCTTATGGGATATTCCTTTTTTTATTTTATTAAAAAACTTTTACATAAAGTAGGTGATAGAATACTCGATTATTATTTTAGTTGATGCGCTAATGAAATAAAAAATTCAAAGAAATTCACAAATTTTTCTAAAAAGGAGTTAATTATGATAAACAAAAAAACAAAAAAGATTATATTCGCTCTGTTCGCCTTATTTTCAATTTTATTTCTCGTAAATTTCTCAGGATTTGGGCAGGAAAATTTACTGGGTGAGTTAATTATCTATCACGCAGGAAGTCTAACTGTACCTGTCGCTAATTTAGCTAAGGAATTTAAGCAATTATTTCCTGGTATAGATATAAAAACTACTGCTGGTGGCAGTCGAAAAATTTCCCGCCTTGTTGCTGAAACAGGCCAGAAAGCAGATATTTTAATGTCTGCAGATTATGCAGTCATCGATAACCTGTTAATCCCGGACTATGCTGATTGGAATATTTTATTTGCTGAAAACTCCATGGTTATCATGTATACTGATAAAAGTCGATATGCTGATATAATAAATTCAGATAATTGGTATAATATCCTTATAAAGGATGGGGTAGAGTATGGACATAGCGAGCCCAATGCAGATCCCTGTGGTTATCGTACTGTTTTACTTTTCCAGTTAGCTGAAAATTTTTATCAAGAAAAGGAATTAAATCAGACACTTTTGGAAAACTGTCCGGAAAAAAATATCCGCCCCAAATCAGTGGAGCTTATATCTCTTCTTGAAACTGGAGTATTGGATTATGCTTTTGAATATGAATCTGTTGCTCTTCAACACCAGCTTATGGATGAAAAATTTAAATATATTAAACTACCAAAAGCAATTGATTTAAGTTCATTAGAATTTATTGATGATTACGCTAAAGCAACCGTAGAACTTTCCGGAGCAGAACCGGGAGAGACTATTACCACAAAAGGTCAGCCGATTGTTTACGGAATTACCATGCCGCTTAATGGAGAAAACAAAGAAAATGCTTTAGCTTTTCTAAAATTTTTATTTGATAAAAACCGGGGATTAAAAATCATCCAAGATTCCGGTCAACCCATCCATAACATAGAAGTGATTACCGGTATCGATAAGTTGCCTTTAGAGATTTATAATCTTGTAAATAAATAATATCTTTATTAAAAAGTATAATATTTATAAAGGATAATACAAAATTTACGTATTATCCTTTATAAATATTTTTCAAATATATTCAATTATGTTATTTTAATTCAATCTAGGAGAATCAAATTGTTTCATTCGAAAGCAGAAATTATCTATATCATTGCTGCCGTAACAGGTTTCATCATATTATTCTTTAATGTATTTCCCATTATCAATACATTTTATTGGACTGATTCGGAAACTCTAATTAAAACACTTTTAGATAAAGAGGTACTGGCAAGTATTTGGTTAAGCATAAAATGTGCTTCCATTTCAACTCTTATTGCTTTTCTATTAGGAATTCCATTAGCCTATTATTTAGCAAGACACGAATTTCGATTAAAAACATTTATTGAAAGCTTGATTGATATACCCATGGTTATTCCCCATACAGTTGCAGGAATCTGCCTATTGACAGTATTAAGCCCTCGAAGTATGATCGGACAGTTCCTGGAACAAAATCATATTGAAACCCTGGGAACTGAAGCCGGTATCATAATCGCTATGCTATTTGTTAGTATGCCCTTATTAATCGATTCAGCAAAAAATGCATTTAAAGGGGTGTCCCCCAGAATAGAAAATGTTTCCCGCAGCCTTGGTGCAAATCAAGTTCAAACATTTTTTGGCATTACCTTTGTCCTATCCTGGAGAGGAGTGTTAAGCGGGATGATTATTACATGGGCCAGGGCAATTAGTGAATTTGGAGCAGTTATAATATTGGCATATCATCCGATGATTGCACCTACCCTGATCTATGAGAGGTTCACTACCTATGGAATGAAATACGCTATTCCGGCAAATATTATTTTGATTGTTATTAGTATTATCATCTTTATTGTATTACGGTTAGTCTCCCTGGGAGGAAAAGAAAAATATGATTCGCATTCATAATTTAAATATCAAATTAGGCACGTTTCAAATAAAAAATATCAATTTACAAATAGCCAAAGGAGAATTTTTAGTAATACTTGGACCTTCAGCTGCCGGGAAAAGTGTCATTCTTGAATCAATTGCCGGACTTGTGCCAATTCAGAAAGGTGAGATCATGATTAATGGAAGAAACATCATCCATTTAAAGCCGGAAAAAAGGAATATATCTATTTGCTATCAGGATTATAATCTTTTTCCGAATATGAATGTCCGTGATAATATCCGTTATGGATTGAGATTCAAAATAGACAGATGTAATAAAAACTACGATAAAAATTTTAAAACTCTAATAAATATTTTAGAATTAGAGAATATTTTAGACCGTTTACCCTTAAACTTAAGCGGGGGAGAACAGCAGCGGGTATCTTTAGCCAGAGGCCTTATTGGAAATCCGGACGTATTACTTTTAGATGAACCTTTATCTTCTCTTGACCCAAATATAAAAGAGACTATTCAGGAAGAATTAAAAAATATCCATAAAACCTTGCATACAACGATTATTATGGTAACCCATGATTTTACAGAGGCCAATTATTTAGCTGATAAAATTGCTCTGGTAGATCAGGGACAGATTATTCAGCAGGGATCCATTGAAGATATCTTTCAGAAACCAAAATCAATATTTACTGCACAATTTACCGGAGTCAAAAACATTTTTTTAATAAATAATGACAAAGAATTGGAATCATACAGCTTAGAAAAACCGACAATTATAGGGATTCGACCGGAAAATATTTTTATTCGCCACCAGCCATTAAATACTCATTATCAATATGAGGGAAAAATTAAGACTTTTAAAAATAATGGACTATACATGGAAATTGAATTGAACAATCCCAAATCCGGAAGGAATTATATCTCCTATCTAACACTTAACCGCTTTTTCGAATTAAAACTTCAAAAGAAAATGTCCATTCATTTTGGCTTCAATAAAAAAGATTTGATCTGCATCCATGATAAGGATAATGGTGATGCATAGTATTTTTAAAAGTCCAAATTTATTCGAATGATTCTCCCATATTATTTATTTTAATATTTTTTATCACCTCCGAGGAATCCTCCTAAAATATCACCACCGATACCGGCAATTCCTTTTTGTTCACCTCTTCTCCCAGAACGGGCAGCCGCAGTAATACGGTCAGCCAAGCGGGAAAACGGCAGGCTCTGCAAATACACAAGACCGGGTCCGGTCATCTTCGCTAAAAATAATCCCTCACCACCAAAAAGAGCATTTTTGAATCCTCCGACAAATTGAATATCATACCCAACCGTTGGAGCAAAAGCAACCAGACATCCAGTGTCGACTCTAAAAGTTTCATCTTCTTTTAACTCTCTTTTAATAATCGTTCCACCTGCATGTACAAAGGCCATTCCATCGCCTTCCAGTCTTTGCAATATGAAACCTTCACCACCAAAAAGTCCGGCACCGATCTTCTTTGTGAATGCTACTTCAATTTCAATACCCCTTGCAGCACATAGAAAAGAATCTTTCTGACATAGAAACCTTTTACCTAATTTTCCTAAATCCAAAGGAATTACTTTTCCCGGATAAGGTGCACCAAAAGCAATATGTCCTTTTTCCCGCCCCTGATAGGTAAAAGTAGTGATAAAAAAAGATTCACCGGTAATTACCCTTTTTAATCCCCTAAACAAACCTCCACCAGTTGAAGTCTCCATTTCAATTCCTTCATCCATATACATCATGGCACCTGCTTCAGCCCTAATCCCTTCACCCGAATCCAGCCCGATTTCAACAATCTGCATATCATCACCATAAATCTTATAATCAACAATATCGACCATATTATTATCTCCCTTCCTATAAATTTATATTCTTTTTATTTGAATAATACAACATTTTTATTATTGAAACCTTTTTTCTAAAAATTTATAAAGTTTTACTTTAAATATTAATATTGAAATTGGATGATTAAAAAGACATATGTTAAACCTATGTTATCTAAAAGTATAATTAATCTAACACAATCATACTATAAATTAACAAGTTTCAACCTTTAACAAGTTTGTTGTGCCGGGAATCCTGAATGGAATGCCCGCAGTTACAACGATTTTATCACCAGGCCTGATTAATCCTGTTCTTAATGCAAGTTGTTTGGATTTGTTAATCATTTCATCAGTACTGGAAAGTTCTTCAGAATGAATTGAGAAAACTCCCCAATTAAGAATAAGTTTTCGAACTGTCGATTCTTTAGTACTCGCAGCAATAATGGGAACCGGTGGACGATAGCGTGAAACCATTCTGGCTGTGCTTCCCGAGAAGGTAAAGGTAACAATTGCTTTAGCCTTTATATTAACAGCAACCTGGCAGGTTGCAAGGCTGATTACATCGGCATTAGTCGGTTGAACTGAAAGTGACCTTTCTTTTAATAATTTTTCATAATCTATTTCTTTTTCAACTTTATTTGCAATTTTATTCATCATATTGACTGCTTCCAGAGGATACTCTCCTACCGCTGTTTCTTCCGATAACATGATTGCATCAGTGCCATCCAAAATAGCATTTGCCACATCTGTCACTTCTGCCCGGGATGGCCTGGGATTATTCATCATCGACATCAACATCTGTGTTGCAGTAATCACCGGTTTACCCGCTAAATTACATTTTTTTATAATATCTTTTTGGATTAGGGGAACATTTTCCAAAGGAATTTCTACTCCCAAATCTCCCCTTGCAATCATTATTCCGTCAGAGAATTCAATGATTTTCTTTAAATTGCATACTGCTTCTTTCTTTTCTATTTTAGCGATTAAAGCAATATTTCCCCCTTTATTTTTTTTAAGAAATTCTCTTGCCTTTTGAACATCTTCGGCACTTCTGGTAAAAGAGAGACCAATAAAATCAACTCTATTTTTTATTCCAAAGAGAATATCCTGATAATCCTTCTCCGTTAATGATTCGATATCCATAGACAAGTTCGGAATATTGATTCCTTTACCGGAACTCAATTTTCCACCTCTCATTACCCGACAGATAATGTCTGTTTTATTGATTTCTTTCACTTTAAGCTCTAATGCCCCATCTGAAAGATAGATGGAATCGCCCTGTTTTATCTTTTGAGGAAGGGATGAAAAAGTGATTGATACCTGATTTCCATCTCCGCAAACCTGGCGGTTTGTCAAAATAAAGGAAGAATCTTCTTTTAGAACAACTGGTTCTTTTTCAATTTTTCCAATTCTAATTTTCGGACCGCCTAAATCCTGTAAAATTGCCACAATATTTCCGGTTTTTTTGCATGCTTTTCTGATATTTTCTATAGTTTTTCTATGATCATCATTTATACCATGAGAAAAATTCAATCTGGCGACATTCATTCCATTTTGAACCAATGCTTCTATCATCGAATAATTTCTGCTTGCAGGTCCTATAGTACATATAATTTTGGTCTTTCTTATCATATTATCTCTCCTATCTGAATTAAAACTATTTTCCTTCTTGTAAATATTATTCCATATATTATTTCAAATTCCTGTTTTTTCTCTGACAGATTGGTCGGAAATTTAGTCTAAGATTTAGGAATTTGAACATAATTTGTTTTCACTTGGTAGTTATTTATTTAATTACAAATTGGTTGATTCGATAAAATCAATATGATTAAAATAACAAAAAGATTACAATCAGATAACGAAATGGAAAATTTTTTATTACGGCATAAGATTCTATTTTTCTTCTAGTGATATCGTTGCTTTCATTGATGGTATAATTAATTGAATAATAAAAATGCCTAAAGATAAAAATTCAAAGACTGTTAGCAAAATAAATTCTCATAAGTGATGATTTTATGAAAACAAATAAAATATCCTCTATTAATTTTAAATTACAGCTGCTTGCCAAAATCTGGAGTGTTTTTATTATTGTATTTGCACTGATGATGTTCTTAGGTTATGCAATTAACTATATACAAACAGGGGTTGCTGATTCATATACACAAGATGATTATCCTCCGATTGAAAATTTAATCCCAATCTCTTTATTATGCAGCGTAATTGGTTTGGTTATTGCCTGGCAATGGGAGTGTCTCGGAGGATTCATAAATATCGATCTTTTCTTTTGAGTCTTTCGTATATTTTTGGTTAATTTTTCCAAGACCCTACCCGATTATCATTGGCTTTGTGCTACCTATACTCGGAGTTATGTTTCTAATTTGTTGCTGGATATCCAGGTCATCTAAAATTCCTTAAAAACTCTCGCCAGGGATTTTCCCGGTGCTCTTAAATCTAAATCCAAAAAATATCCAAAAGGAGTTTGCCAAACTTGATAACCGGAGCTTATCAGTCGCTCCTCTGCCCGGTTAAATATACTTTTTGTAATTTCCGGTCCAGCTTTACTTAATGATAAATGAGCGAAGGAATGTAAGACTATTTTTTGAGTATTATTTTTTTTGGCAGCCCATTTTAGATTTTTAATTAATTTTGTTACAACTTTATCCAATTTTTCTTCATCTTCTTTTTCGGCTTGAATAAAACCGACCATTGAATCTCCCAAATTTTTTTCTTCTGAATAATCATCGACTAATTCCAGCGTTTTAGAAGTAGTTTTATAACGAAAACTGTCAGTATAAATCATTAATAGCTTCATTTTAATTCCCCTTTATCATAAGATTGAAAATTGCTTTTCTAAAAAATAACAGGAAAGAAGTAAACCCCCTTTCCTGTTATGATGTTTGGATAGATCGAATACATTTTTATAATAACGGTTCAAAACATCCATTATTACACCCAGCAATTAAAACAATTTCTCTTATGCTTAATAGTTTTATATACTAGCACTCTCTTTATTTTTTGGTTTAAGGAAAAGCTGTACTAGTATCATTACAATAAGAGTCGGTAAAATCCACCCTAATCCCTGTTTACCGAGAGGCAGTCTGAAAGCGAACTGTGTGATGACATTTGAAGTCAATCCATAAAAAGAAAGCATATCACCTAAACCAAAAATCAGTGCTACTATAACACCTGCAGTAACTGAATTTTTGATTCTGTCAAATTGATAATATAGAGCGCTTAAAATAATCACAACAATTGAGGGATATAATAGAACCAACCAGGGAACTGTATATTTTACAATTTTACTTAAACCAACCAGGCCTAATGTAAAACCAATAACCGTTGCCAACGTTACAGTCAAACGATAGTTCATTTTATTATTGGTCATTTCTAAAAACATATCTCCAGCCATTGAGATGATAGCTGCAGCAGTCGTTAAACAACTAAAAGCCATGATAACTGCAAAGCTGACTAAACCTATCTGTCCTAAAAGTCCTTGAGCGATTTTTGTAGAAAGTACACCTATTGAAGCTTCCGGAAAAGATGCTCCGGAGGAAGCCCCGAGATATACCAGAACAGTTGATGTAATTCCTAAAAGTACGGCGGTTGAAAACCCGATGATATTTAAATTACTGTTCTGGTCTTCTTTCGTTGCAATATTCCTGATTTTCAATTCATGTAAAACCCATCCGCCAAATAAAAGTGCGGCAATAGCATTCATTGTATTATAGGCTTCCAACATACCTGTGCTTAATATATTAGTAGAACTCGGAATCTGTGGAGCAGAAAGCGGAGTTGCCAAACCTTTTACTGCTAAAATAATAACAAATAAGATTAAGATCGGTGCAAGTATTTTTCCCAGTTTATCAATAACTGTTGCACGTGTAAAAGCAACATAAAAACAAATCAGGAAAAATATTGCTAAAGTCAACCATAAAGGCACATTGGGCATTAATGGCAATATAGCCATTTCATGTGTAGCTGAAGATACTCTTGGAAGAATAAAAAAGACAACAATAAGAATAGGAATGGCAGTATATATTTTTCCAAAAAAATCTCCAAGAGTTTTAGAGGCAATACCGGTTAATGATTGGTTTTGATGTGCACATGCCATATATGCCAGCCATACTCCAATACTATTAACAATCATGTATCCCAACGCAGCGGTAAACCAGCTTGTCCCTGCACCCCGACCTAGTATAGGAGGAAAAATGAGATCCCCTACACCAAAATGAGAAGAAAACATGGCTCCGGTTATTATAACTAATATCGAAACCGGTAAAATTTTATTATTACTCATAACTATACTCCTTTTTAGCTTTTTAAGTTAACTACAATTTTTAATTTATAATTCCTCTTTTATGCTTATATTTATTCCTCTTATCACCTCCAATATGCTCAAATATTTGTGGGTTCTATTTTTATTTAAAAAAAGAGATATATTGTAATATAGTAGGAAGATCGATTATTTCGATATATAAATAAAGCCTGAGAGAACAGTTCTCCTTGGAACTTATCTCTCAGGCTTTTTTCCTAAAAGTGTAATACTATGTAATTAAGTATTTTGCATCGCTTGGTCCAGACTTCCACCGGAAAGAACGGAACCCTAGATGCACTTCCAATTCTGTATTTGGTTTTAAAAATCATAGCATACCCCTATTATACAGTCAAGATAAAAAAAATGGTACTTTTCTAAATTGCAAGATATTACTTCGGGTATTAAATCGTCTTGTATTGCCCTAAGCAATGGGTGATGATAATTTTAGACTGAGAAGTTCTCTTGACTAAAACAGGAAAAACATCATATCTTAAATGAATTAAATCTCATTGGATTTTTGAGATTTCTGTTTCGTTTACAAAGTGATTGGATTAAGTTAAAATAAAATATACAAAACACGATGAGGTAATCCATATGTTTTTAATAGTAACCGGTATTATTGGTGGTTTAGCACTCTTTTTATATGGTATGCAAATCACCAGTGATGGACTAAAAAAAAGTTTTGGAAATAAACTCAAAAAGGTATTAAGTACTTTATCAAAAAATAAGCTGGTTGCACTCACTACGGGAATCGTACTAACATTTACTATTCAAAGCAGTACCGCAGCATCGGCAATGCTAGTGAGCCTGGTAAATTCTGGTATTATTTCATTGAGCAATTCAATCACTATTCTCCTAGGAACCAGCATTGGCACCACCTTAACATCCCAGCTAATCGCCTTTAAAGTTTCCGATTATGCTTTCATTATTATCATTTTGGGATTTTCATTGAAATTTTTCGGAAAAAAAAGAAAACAAAGGTCAATAGGTAATATATTGCTTGGTGTGGGATTCATATTTTTAGGGATTAAAATAATGACAGAATCAATTTCTCCTCTAAAAAATAATGATTTCTTTGAAAATATTTTGACTAATTTGGAAGCACTACCCTTACTTGCATTGTTTTTTTCAGCCATTCTCACTACTCTTCTCCAGAGTAGTACAGCTACAATGGGAATAACCATTTCTCTGGCAATTCAAGGATTAATTTCGCTAAATCTCGCAATTCCGATCATTTTAGGTTCTCACTTAGGAACCTGTTCCACAGTTCTTTTTACAGGAATCGGTGCTTCAAAAAGCGCAAAGAGAGTTGCCGTAGCCAATCTAATATTTAAACTCACCGGAGTTATTGTATTTTACTTACTAATCCCTTATTTAGTCATATTCGTAAAAAACAGCTCTTCGTATATTCCAAGACAAATTGCAAATGCCCATGTACTGATAATTATCGGCAATGCATTAATTTTTATACCCTTTACCGATAAATTTTCTAAGCTATTAGAAAAAATCATTCCGGTAACTGAGGAAATAGAGTTAATGCAGGAACCAAAGTACTTGGATAAAGGCATGCTAAAAACCCCGGATATTGCATTTTATCTGGCAAGTAAAGAAATTTTAAGAATTGGAAAAACTATTGAGGGCATGACATTTGATACAATAAAGATCTTCCAGCAAAATGATGAAAAATTACTTGATAAAGTATGCCAACAGGATATGATCGTCGACAACTTGTCCAGGGAAATTATTAAATACCTGACAAAAATAAATTTTGAAACCTTAACCGAAGAAAACAGTCAGGAGATATTTATGTTACTTAATATCGTTGACGATTTAGAGCACATTGGAGATTTGATAGATGATAACCTTCTAGTGTTAATTGAGAAAAAAATTGATCAAAACTTAATTTTTTCTAAAAATGGATTAGAGGAAATCCAAGATATGCATAGAAAGATTTATGAAAATCTTAGGAATGCAATTGGTGCCTTTGCTCTTCAGGACCAGAGAATGGCTCAAAAAGTCATACATGAGAAAACCCCTATCGACTCACTGGAAATAGAATTACGAAGAACCCATATAAACCGCCTAAATCAGGGAATTAAGTTATCTCAGAAAACCAGCAGCGTACATCTAGATATCATAAATATCTTAAAAAGAATAAATGACCATTCTTTTTCGATTGCAAAAGCTATTCTTGGAAATTTATAGTTACTCCGCAATAATCTAGGAATTTTAATAAAAAACATCCTAAATAATTGACACAGAGAAAATATTATTGAGGATACCAAAATGAAAAAACATCCAAAAACAGAATCCATGATATTCATCCCTGTATTTAATGAGGAAAGACACATAGTCAATGTAATAAGAAAAGTAAGGGAATTTTGCCAGGAAGATCTTATTATCTTGAATGATGGATCAACCGATAAAAGTAAAATCTTTATAGAAAAAATAACTTTAGATTTAGCTCAAAAAGGAAACATTCTTGTTTTAAACCATTCAAAAAACGAAGGTTATGGACAATCAATAATAGATGGTCTTATTTTTGCCCAAAAACAAAACTACAAATATTTTATAACATTGGATGGAGACGAACAACATGAACCTCAATCCATTCTTGATTTCTTGAAAGAAATAAAAAAAGGGAAAGAAGATATCATATCAGGATCTCGATATATTCATTTTAGCAAAAGGTGTGATAATCCACCGGAAGACCGTGAAAAGATTAACCGAAAAATCACCATGCTAATCAACCATATAACTGGCTTTAATTTAACCGATTCTTTCTGTGGATTCAAGGCATACAGTGTAAAAAGTTTAAAAAAATTAACTTTAAGCGAGAAAGGGTACGGCTTTCCTCTTCAGTTCTGGATTCAGGCTTATAAAAAACATTTAAAAATAAAAGAAATACCTGTGAATATGATATACTTAGATAAAAATAGGAATTTTGGGGATCGTCTGGATAACCCTGAGTTTAGGTATAATTATTATATAAATATTATTGATAGAGAGGTAAAAAATGCTTAATATAGTAGCTGTAGGGGCACATCCTGATGATGTAGAATTGGGAATGGGTGGCACAATCTTGACCCTAACTGAAGGTAGCCATCATGTTACCATCGTTGATTTAACCGATGGAGAGCCTACTCCTGTGGGCGATTCCGAAATCCGAAAAAAAGAAAGTGTAAAATCTAGTAGAATTTTAGGCATAGAAGAAAGGATTACCCTTGATTTTCCAAACAGGTACCTCCAGGACGATATCGATGTGCGCAGGGAATTAGCTGAAATAATCAGAAGTTTGCATCCGGATATTCTTTTTGCACCTTATTGGATAGACGCACATCCTGACCATATAGCTACTTCTAAGATATGTGATGCTGCCCGATTTTATGGTAAATTGACCAAAACAGAGATGAAAGGAAAACCCTTTTATACAAATAAGATTTATTATTATATTGCTACTCACCTTAAGCAGTCTTTTAAACCTTCATTTGTAGTTGATATCAGCAAGGTTGCGGATATGAAAATGGAAGTCATAAAAAGTTATAAATCACAATTCGGCCCTACACCCGAGAATCATCAATCAATCAAATGGCTGATTCAATCTAATCGTTACTGGGGCCACATTATTGGTACTCAATTTGCAGAGCCATTTATTTCCCGGGAAGAAATTGGCATCCGAACTATTGAGGCGCTACTTTAAATGGAGAGGTCTGCGTTAAAAATTCCAAAAAATAAGCAAATATTCCTTTATCCCTCATTAAATAAATTTAATTTTTACCTTGAAAAAAACAAAACACTATTTAAACAATATTCTTTTAAAATATCTAATCAACCCTTTCAGATGATAAGAGAGAGTAATCGAAAAAAAATAGTACAGAAAGCTAATCAATTTAATCAGCAATATAACATTTTTTACGAAAAAAAGATTAATTCATATCACCAGAATATTAAAATTATTCAAACCGGGCATCAACCTACCTTTTTTCATCCCGGTGTTTGGATAAAAAATATATTCCTGGATAAAATTATAAAATCTTCTCCGAACTATAATCAATTAGGATTAAATATTATTTTGGATAATGATATTTACCGGGAACCTTCTTTTTATTTACCTGTCAAATTTGACTCAGGTGATATAAAATTGGAAAAAATAAATTTTCTGTATGTTCCTTTAAAAATACCTTTTGAAGAAACTTCTCTTCCTACTCTCGCACAAGTAAAACAATTCAGTAGAGAAGTAATAAATAAAATAATTCCTCTAAAAAACAAAAACATGTTAGCCAATTTTATTGATTTTTCCAAGTGTCTTGAAAAATCTCTTTCCTTATGTTGCCAAAAAGCTAATGAGACTAATTTTGGTGAATTTCTCGGCATTGCCCGGCGCTATTCTGAATATAATATAAACCCAGCTTATCATGAATTATCTTTTTCAAAAATATGTGATAGCAATGAATTTTTGTCTTTTTTTTTGGAAATTGCCAAAAATATTGATTTTTTTTGTAGTATTTATAACGGTAATTTAGATATTTACCGAAAACACCATAAAATTCGAAACAGAGTGAATCCATCACCTAATCTATTAATCGAAGAAAATTTAATCGAGTTACCTTTCTGGATATGGAAAAAAGGAGATATTCGAAGAAAATTTTATACCCTTAAAGAAAATAATAAATTATTCTTCTATAATGAAGTTTATGGTAAATTTTTCTTCTTTGAAAATAATAATTTAAAAACCTGTTTAAAATTAAAAAGATTACTAAAAGATAATCAAATTAAAATAAGGCCAAGAGCACTTTTGCTTACTCTTTATAACCGTCTTTTCATTTCTGATCTTTTTATCCATGGAATTGGAGGGGCAAAATATGATGAGATCACTAACAATATCATTAAAGATTTTTTTCATGTTGAACCACCTCTATTTTACACTATCTCTGCTACACTTTTACTGGATTTAAAATCATTTTATACTTCTACAGATTCTTCTATTCCTATTTTAAGAAAAAAATTAAGAGATCTATCTTTTAATCCTGAAAATAATATTGCTGATTTTGCACTTCTACAACATGACAAGACTTTTGTGCAGCAATTAATTAAGACAAAAAAAGAATTGATCAATGAAATAAAAAAAGGTTTAACACTAGATGAAAAAAAATCAGTATCTAACAAGATATTAAAAATAAATCTTCAAATTAAAGAAAAATTAAGGCCATTGGAAATAGAATTAAAAGAAAAGCTTGATAGTATTGAAAAATATGAAAAACAATCTGAAGTCTACACATTTAGAGAATTCCCCTTTTGTTTTTTTTCTGCAAAGGAAGTAACTAAATTATTTTCCCTCTATCCTTCTTAAATATTTATTTTTTAGTTTGTTATAACATGTGATTATTTTTAATTCCTTTCTTTAATTTTTTCTCCCATTTTTACTGGTTAAGTATTATTTTTACTTTGACAACTACAACATTTCTCTCAGTTGTTTGATTATTAAAATTGATTTTTAAATGAATAAATTTTAAGTTAAAGGCTGCCCCATCTTTTTGCCGATCTTCTTAAGGCCTGCGCCACCGGCAATTCCTCCCCACTCAGGTATCTGACCAGGGCCCCTCCGCCGGTACTGATATAATCAATGTGAGGGGTGAGCTGATACTTGTTTAAGGCCGTGATGCTGTCTCCTCCACCGAGGGCGGAAAAGGCCTTGCTCTGGGCCATGGTGGTTAGCAGTACTTTGGTCCCCTGTTCC
>Ga0272441_10006669_pt1 | contig 19176 bp, 20 predicted proteins | sample SSMProp6N_FD_193582 | JGI IMG/M metagenome (GOLD analysis project Ga0272441, IMG submission 193582) | Marine sediment archaeal communities from Little Sippewissett salt marsh, Falmouth, MA, United States - SSM-Prop-6N | ecosystem: Environmental > Aquatic > Marine > Wetlands > Sediment ... | reverse complement strand
GAGAGTCTGAAGATGGGAAGTAAGTGTAGCAATAACAGTCTTATTCGCGTTTAATTCGGTTTCCATTTTGTTCAAAATTTCCACTGACTTTTCTGCGGCAAGTTTAGCGTTCTGAACCATTTCAGTTGGAACGTAAACCTTCGGTCGCCCATCATCATCAAACTTGATTAAGACTTCATCGAGTCGGTTACACTTTTTTTCAATATCCTCCGCTCTCTTGCAAACAGCATTGACCTTCGCGATAACTCCACACTTACTCGGGTCACACCGTTCGATAAAAGTTTCAGGCTTTTTCAGTTGATCCGCTATCAATTTAATCAACTTCCCAATCACATAGAGCGCGATAACTGCTGCTATCCCATAATTGACATAAACTTCATCCATTCGCAACTCTCCTTAAAAGATATGCGCCCACCACTGAACGAAATCGTTCCAGCCACCCGGAGTAGGCGGGATATATTGATACTCATACCAACCAATATCCGGAGCGGCATTATAGTAAGGCAATCCTACATCCACACCCGCATCCCAGTTTGATGAAGTGTTATCTATCAGGCATAAGTCGCCGCCGATATAAAGAGGATTTATACCTGTCGGTTTATTCAAGGAATTCGGGCCATCTATAGCCGCAGTCGGCTGATAATTTGAACCCGCATAATTATAGACATTGTTATAATCCGAATCGTAATCAACTCCAAGAACCCACGGATCGAAAACAGTCCAGACCATCATACACTCGCCACCCGGATACGCGAACTGTGTGAGTGAACAGTTTTTAACATCAACCTTCATCCCCGCAACATCTTGAGCGAATAGCACCAGACCTTTTTCTTCAAATGAATTGAGGGTAACATTATATATTTTGTTCCCGGATGCGGCAATTTGAGCGCAGAACATAAGCCCATATTGCATACCATAACCAAGACATTTTTGGATTCGACAATCAACAACTCCTCTTGTAAGAGGAGCTTCACCACAAATCTGCGGAGAAGAAGCGTTCAACGCCGCACCCAACATGTATCCCGTATCATATCCAGAGATATAAAATGATGCACTCGGCCCGCTATGAAATGCGATACAATATTCTGCTATCGAACCCTCACACTCAAAAATCGAAATAGCAGGAGCCATAACATAAACCCCTGCCGAAACAAGTACAGTTTCCATCAATCGAATAAGCCCAAACCGATTCATGGTCGTATAATTACTTCTTATCGCAACCTGACCCGAAATGATAGGCATATCTCCACTCGGATGATCCGCTACAAATTGAGTCGGGTCGGCAAGAATCGAATCATAATATCTTCCTGTCGTCACAGGTTCCGTATAACGTGTATCGCTTCCTTTTACATGGAACGTAACTCCCGGCTCTCCTTTGTAAAGTGCCATATCGAAAGTTTTCAGGGCATTTACCCAACTCGTTCCGGAATTGGAATCGTCACCATCAACGTTATCTATGTAAAGGTCAGCAGAAACACCCGAACCAACCCTTCTCATCTCGTATGCACCACGATCAGGAGCAGACCCTACATACCAGTCATTTATACCCGGAAAATGAACTCCTGCGTCAACATAGGGCGAATCAGGACGTAATCTATAATCCCACGCCTCATGTCCAAAGAACAACGGGTCTGCATGAAGTGTATTCGCTCCGAGATTTGTCGCTCCCGGATAATCGACATTATTTGTGTACCCTGCCCTAATAGTGTCAGGATACCTTGTTATATCTCCGAAGAAGATAGAGTTTGCAAGTATCGCCGGACTTCCAGTATCCCCGCCTGGGCCACTCCAAAATGCCCTTCCATTTACAATAGTTGCGTGATAAACCGATGTAGCCAATTCATCTGTTGCGGTTATCAGATAATAATGAATTGATCCAAGCCCACCCCCACAAGCAGACTGTCCTACCGAACAAATTCTATTAAATGTAATATCTGCACAATCAATTCCTTGAGGATCACTGTCGCTATAAACTCTTAAAAGTCCTCCACCACCGAATCTTACATCTACATAAAATTTGTCAATAGTGATATTTTGACTATTTCGTATTTCAAGACCCCAACTATTTGACCACAGATAAAAACGTCCTGAACCCTGTGCCTGAACCTCTATGTTCCTCGTACACCAGAATTCAAAAGCACACCTATCGCTCTCACCATGAGGAACCCACAAAACAACATTATCATCTTCCTTTGTAATTATGCGAGAAGGATGTGCAGAATCAGGCCCGGAATGGAATCCTTCGATTAACCACCCTCTTCCAGGCGATCCCGTATAACCTCGATACCAATCAGGAATAACATATCCATAACCCGAAGCTATATGTATCGTTCTCCCCGGATGCCACCGAGAAATAGCCATTTCGATTGTAGCAACGGAATGATCCCAATCAATTCCCGAATTGGAATCATCTCCAAATTCCGAATCAACGTATATATCGTGATTGTAACCATCATTCCAATCAGTCCAGAAAACCCATACAGACCTATCATTATTAGCCGAGCTATCTTCTCCATAAGCGTTACAGAGATATTGACATTGTTCGCTCAAGTTACCTACTTTGGTAGCTTCAATGTGATAACCCATAGAAGTTTTACCCGCAGTTACAGACCATCCCGCAAGTATAGTCCATCCCGCAGTAATGACATTATAGACAGTTTCAACACCAAGAAAACTTCTTTGAGTTACGGTAAGGGTTATCGTGCTTTGATCTATATCATCGTTGTTACTGATTATGTCAAATTCAATACTATCCGTGACATCAACCTGATTCGCATAATTCACAGGAGATTCATTCAATATAAGAACGTCTACTCCACCCGGAAGCTCAGTATAAAACAACCATTCCGTAGTAGTGGAATGAGCCGCAACATCTTCAGCATAAACTTTAACTTGAATCTTTTTCGCCTGACCAAAATCGGGCGTAGGATCGAATGTATAACTGTAATGAGTTCCCGGAGTAAGCTCTGCTCTTACAACCGAATAACCCGGTACAATGGCTCCATTATTATATATTTGAGTCCATCCTGAACCGTCGTCAAAGTCAACCCAAATATCAACTGAATTCAAGTTGATATTATCATCGTCATCCTTGAGTTCAAAATACATGTTCGTACTTGGTGAATTATCTTGCGAATCAGCAACCGGATTCTGATTCAGGACATACGGCCCCGAAATCAAAGCTCCACGATGATACCACACTTCGTCCGAATCTTCTGAAACCAACTCAAGTTGACTCGTGGCATGTTTTATCGAACTTAAATGATCGGGAGTTTTCTCCGACATTTTTTGCCGAGAACCCCACGAACCACTTACTTTTGAAATAAGAAATATTTTTCCTTGATCTGCACCATCAGTTGAATTCCCAAGATGAACAACATGCACATCATCCGAAGAATCAATTGTAAGATTCGCAAAAGAACCTTCACATAAAGAGCCAAATGCTCCCCATGCTCCCGCTGCCGGTTTTTCTGCGATATAAACATCTGTACCAGTTGATACAGAATTGCTTGATCCTGAAAAATAAAGATTACCAGAAGAATCAGCCACAAACCCAAGAACGGCTGATGTTGTGGGAGTCGGCGCAGTTTCCTTCTGCCATGTTAATCCGTTATACCATATATGTTTCCAACCTACTCCACTCGCAAAACTCGCTATAAAATGAATATCTCCATCTCCATCATCTGCAAGAAGAAAATCCCAAGATGATGCAGCCGGGACACCAAAACCCCATCCATCAGTTACATCAGAATCGTAAACTGTTGTAAAGGAATTGAAACCCGTTCTCTTTTTGATTTGAAGCGTATATGTATGCGCCCCTGAACTCGCAACTATAGCTGCAAGATAAACGTCACCAGAGCTATCTATTACAATCCTCGGAGCATCGTGATAATTTATCGCTCCTGTAAGATCGAATGGATATTCGTATCCTCCAAGAACATCAGAAACAACCTGACGATAAACCAGTTCGGTTACATGACTCGGATTTTCTGAAAATTCTAATGATAATGCCAGATGAACAGTATTCGCACCCGCCGCTGAATTATAAGCGATTCTTGCCGACCTTGCTGTACCCGAATTCCACCACGGAACTTGAACAGGAAAAGTCCAGTTGACACCATCATCAACAGATTTCGCAAGCCATCTACGCACTGTACCAGGATTATCATCCTCCACGAAAGCGTAAACGACTCCTGAATCCGTTCTGATAATACATCTTGAATTACTCCTATCAGTAAGTAGAAGTAATTCTCCATCTGTTATCTTTTTTTCAAAATCAAAGGCCACTATTCATACCATCCTCTGATTAGTGCTGTGGTTATGTCACCCGGTGTTCGTCCACCGGCACTCACGATGATCCATTCCCCTTCTTCTACATCTTCAGGAACCGTGAACACAAACGGCACAGGACATAACGCCGAAATCATTCCACCGTCAATAGCAGTCCCGCCAATTACATCTACATTATTGATGTATATCCTGATTGTCGCGGCTCCCTGACTCGAAACCCTCACCTCTCCAATTTTACCCTTCTTCTCCCATTGGAGACTCAAAACCTTTTCCTCACCACCACCGACAGCCACCTGTGCATCAATAAGCCGCCTGATACCTTGAGGGGAATCCTCTCGGCGCGTTCTCACAATATCCGGATTTAATCCCATTTTCGTAATCCTCCTAAAATTCGAGTGCGTGTAACCGTTTGTAACCATATTTCAGAGTGTCAATAGACACAAGACAACGGCACACGGTTTGTCTCATTACAGAGCGCGTCATACCGTTTATTACTCATTTTTCACATGGATAACACGGTATGATACGATTCCAGAGTTTTTTCGGCAACAACTCCCCAATTATAGTTATTCATTATTATATTCGGCAGTTCCCCCGATTTTTCTTCTTCAAGAGCATACATTACAGCCCCTCTTATACTATCCGTGGAATGAGGATTACAATAAATAGCATGTTCTCCGAAATACTCTTCCTCAACACCACAGTTTCCACATACAAGATTACATCCAAGCAATCCTGCTTCCAGATGTGACAGTCCTGGTGTGTCATAAAAACTCGGCATCGCGTGTACCTTTGCGAGTTTCATAGCCGAAGAAACCATATCCCTCGACTGCCTACCAATAAATTTGACGTTCTTCCCGGAAGCCTCCTTGCACTCGTTAAGATACCTTTTATTATAATTATCCCCAATCAGAACGAGTTTAACATTTTCTTTTGCCAGAGACTTAATCAGATTAAGTTGATTTTTCCTCTGCTCAATCCTTGCGACACAAATTACATCTGGAACGAAACCGAATTCTGAAAAGAAAAGCGTTTCTGGAACAAACTGTGATCTCAATTCAACAGCATTTGGGATAACCTTATATTCAAAATCCTGACCAAAATGATTGAGAATCACATTTGCTTCTACCTCTGAATTAGGCAGCAACAAACTTGAGTTCCTTATGGCTCTTCTCCTCTTCATCGCTATGGATTGATGTTTTCCAACTCCGGGCCAGAAGATAGGAGAAACCACATTCTTCAGTTGTATTTTTTCGACCTCCAAAAGCATTTTATATATTGAACCAATTCTTGTGATCCCAAAAAAATGAACGAGATCGTATCCCTCAAGACTGGTAATTTTACTGTTCGTGACATCGACATCGACATCCAACCTCTTCAAAGCGTCAACTGTTTCTAATACCTGAATGGTATCGCCAGCCTGACGCTTCAAAATATCCTGCCGCGTAACGGCGAGTATTTTCATAAAACCGATCCAAGAATCCGCACATCCATGTTATTAACAGTGTGAACAACTTCCAGAGAACAGGACTGCGGAAGAATTAAACGACCTTCCCGTGGTGTCCAGAAAATAAAAGTGTTTGAATCACCCGTTACAGAATCGACAACCCAAGTTTTGACTCCATCAGTAAACTGTATCGTAACAGCCTTTGCCACTGCACTGGAAAAATTCATCGCTATCCCGGTAATCTCTGCTCCATTCGTAGCACCACCGGGGTTATAAGAATATGTCCCCGGAACATGAGCAACAGCAGTTACATCAATAGGAACGGCTCCAGGTGCTCCACCTGTTATATTTACATTAACAGGAGTCGTTGAAGAAAATTCCGCAATATTGATCTTTAATCTCCTCAACGTATCGAGAAGCGCAAGCGCGGCATTACCTTCTCCAAGCGGCCCCGGAGCAACACCCGGATTCGCATAATACTGACCAGTTACAGGAGCAACTTCAAGAACCTGAACATAATCGTTCGGTGCCGCACCATAAACCGGAATGTACGTCGGCACACCACCTGGCCCCGACATTATAACCTTGAGGTTATTCAGAGCATCCAGATGGAGTGGTTCACGAGGACTGCCGCCAATATCCTTAACGGCAACTTCTCCTGCCGGGGGTGGAGCACCACCCGCAAGCGTAACCCGAAGTGAACCGGAATTGGGCGTGGCTCCTTTTATCCAACAATCCTGTAGCCAATCCCATAAAAGTTTATCCGGTACTTCACCTTTAGTATATTTCGGCGGCATAATCGTCACCCCTCATATCGTTCAGTTTGTCTTACATCAACCTTCTGTTTCTCGGCAGACGGAACATACGTCACAGACCGCCTCGTACCCAAAGGCTGACCAAATAAAGTTGTATCTTCAAGGGCATCAAGTAAATCCTGCCTCAGAAGTTTCAGCTTCGCAAGCAAATGATCTGCTATCTGTGAGAGTTCGACAGTTTTGCCGCCCATCGTCACATCTACATGATTCATCGCGTTGTTATAAAGGAATTCAAGCGCGTTGATCTCTGCGAGAATGGGAACGACCCGAATCTCTGTTGTCGATGATGTAGGCAGAGCAATACCACGCTCTCTTGCAGCCTTCTCTATATAAGCATCGACATCGGTTGAAGTAGTCCAATTACATTGGAGCTTCCCCAACCTACTCCACAGATCGTTCCTCGCTTGAATCAGAGTCAGTTGAATCGTCGCCATCTTCGTCCCCAACGTCACCGCCGTCGTTTAATGCTTTGAGATCATCCTGAACCTCTTCGTCGGGAACCTGTTCCCAATGTGCTCTCCCGGAAGCGACGAGTCTCTTAAAAAAGTCGTTGACGTTTCGTGCGGATTCTTTGTCTCCTCCGCACTCTTCAGCGGTGACGGTTTTTCCTTTGTGGATGATCCCACCCGGCGCAGTAGGTATTATTTTCGCTTTTGCGCCCGTTCCATAACGGACGTTGAGCGTAGCCGTTTCTTTGTGACTGTAAATCAGTTGATACAGAGGTTTTCTTCCTTTAGCCATTTCGTTCTCCTTTAAGGTAATTGAAGTAACAGCGGGATAGACCCTGCCGGAACCCATTTTTGTTCGACGGACGTTTCCACAAAAGACCGTGAACCATTGGGATAATCAATTACAGCAGACCTGACTTCTATTCTTCCAGTAAGTCCAGCCAGGTATCTGCCAATCGGGATTGTTCCCGTAGTATTATAATCAGGAGGCTCTGACATTCCTATCGGGTCTGTTCCATCATCGAGATACGCAACAGTCGGCGGTGAAACCGACTTCAAATGATAAAGTTCATCAGGTACTATTCCCCGATAAATCTCATACGTTACAGCCCCATCGACATCAGGCCAACTTAATTGAATCGAACGATCACCGCCCGACACAACATCGGAACCGATGCCTCCTATAACAGTTTCGCCACCAGTAACATCAGTTACCGTTATGGCATAAAAATATTCTCCATCAGATAAAGAGCCGCCCATTTGAACGGCTGCTGATACATCCGAAGCTGTAAGGGTGGGTAAAGGGCTGTTGACCACAACAAGATCAACAGCCCTCACATATACCCACTGAAAATCGGTGTCAAATATATCCGTCGTTGGAAGATAAATGACACCAGACCTGTAGACCGCGATCACTTCACCTGACACTCCATCAGTCTCGGCTGCTCCGATAATGTATCCTTCAGGGGATACAACGAGTTCTCCCCCACTTACATCGTGAGCAAGAACAGCGCGGATTATCTTCCCATCACCGAGATAATTGAGCATAATTCCCCGCGATCTTAGATCAGGCAGTTAACCGAAACTGCCACCTTATCCTTCGCAACACCCGAACAGGCGTACCCGAGAGTAGCCTTCCCGATGTTGATCCTGGTTCCACCCACTGCCTGTGTGGTAACTTCCAGTGTGGCAGTATCCCACTGGATGTTAACACCTTCGGCTATGGACGAAATACCGTAAGACGCACTTACGATAATCGGCAGTTCGACCACACCGCGTTTGATAACCGGGCACAGCAGGTTTTCGACCAGCCGCGTTTTCGCTTCTCTGGCGTTAGGAGTGCGTACTGAACTGCCTTTGATAAGAACATCTTCAAAAGCAGCAGCCGAACCACGAGCCGTAAGCGAATACCCGTCATCATTACACGCATTGGTACTCACGTTCGTCAGGAACACGAGATCGGAACCCACGTCAGCCGCAGCCGCAGCCTTCAGGCCGCGATAGACGTTATAGGAAACCGCATTAGTTACCGCGTTCCACGACAACTGAATAATGTCATCAGCCCCGGTCGGGCCGGGAAGGATGAAGACCGGTAGTCCTTCTTTGCCATTGGCATCTACCGGAGTGACAGCGAAGAAAGCGTATGACCCATTGGGCCAGTATCCGCCTCCACCTGCCAGAGCCGCAGCTAACCCCGTAGCTCGCTTGACATTTACCTGATCGGTGCTTATCAGAGCGATGCCGAGGAAGTTTCCGGAATCAATAACCGGATTGCCAGCCACGGTTGCATCTTCAAACATGATGGTCTGTCCATAACCTTCATGCAGGAGATTTATCATGGTGTTTTCCTCCCTTTGTTTTAGGTCTTTTCACTCCAATTAAGGAGTGAACTCGACCTTCATAACGTTATCGGCATCAAGGATGGCGAATGTGTACGCCTCTCCTGAACGCACCATCTCAGACCGCGTTTTGAAGTCTTCCGCATTTGCGATAGACAGCGTTTCGCGGATGCACTCAAGCATCTTATCCTTCGCGACTACGAGAAGCGTGAAATCATCCGGAATCTCAAGCCACGTTATGCACTTCATTCCCGCGATTCCAGTCACATCACCCGTTCGCGGGTCGATTGCGATACCCGGAACGATGGCAGTTGTGGAAGTCGGCACGAGTTCTTCAAGCCGCGCCGGGGAAATGATAATGCTGTTGTAGCGTTTCGGACGTTTGATCCCGGTATCGGTTTCGTAAATCTCCAACCCCGAGATCCTGGCGGCGCGGAGATTACCGATAGTATTGGCAACCGGGCCTATGATCTGACCGGCACCATTGGCGAGAAGGTAAGCCGCTACTGAATCCTTCTTGCGAGCGTGTGCCCGACCCAGTTCCATCACATTGTACCGCATGAGATCAACTTCACCATCACGCATCATAGCGTGGGTGATGCCGATAAGTGCTCCGAAATCTTCCACCGTGATGGTGGTTTTCGGGCCGGGTTTCAGACTGACGATAGGCGGTGCTTCACCTTCGACAATCTTCCCGATCTGGAAGCCTTTCATCGACGGGAACGGAAGACTGTTCCTCGTCATCGTGAACGGCGTGAAGAACTCCTGATATTTCGTCTCCTGAACTTCGCTGAAGTAGGAGTCGATCAGAAGCGGTTCCAGACCATACTCCAGCAGGTCGGGGAAGTCAGTGCGAGTCTGCATTTCCTCGAACGTACACGAGAGGATATGCTTGACATCATCCGAACCATGCTCGGTATAATAATTCCGCATCTCAACGACATTACCACCGAACACCTTGTACTTCTCGTCAAACGATACATTGTGAGACGAGAAAAGAAGCTGCATGACCTCGCGTTTACCCATAGTGGGCGCGAGATTGTGCATCTCGGTGATATGACCGCTGTTTTCGGATACTCCTGTAATCATAGGAGTCTCCTCCTTCTTTTTCTGTCCCGGTTTAATACCGAGAGCTTCCAATCGCTCAATAGCGCGATCTTTAGCAGAAGTCATCTCTTCAACTGTTTTCCCTACAATATCCTTATCGAGTTGCGAAAGAATATCCTTCGGGTAATCCAGTTTGGACATGAGTTCAACTTTGGCCTGTTTCACTTCCTCCTGAGTTTTCATTTCCTGAATATCAGAAGAAAGTTTGTCACGCTCTGTTTTCAGACCTTCTATTTCCTTATCCTTACTCGTCAGAGCCGTTTTCTGCTTTTCAATGTCAGCTTGCATCTCGTCGATCTGTCCTTCGACTTCGAGATCAGCGTCGATATTCTTGCGAATTTTTTCAGCCACATCTGGCCTCTTCGCAATAATATCATCAGCAGACATCTCAGAGATTGAAACGACTTTGGGAGCAGGAGCCGGAGGAGTCTGAGTGTGAGGCGTGTCAGTACCTTTGATTTCGTCTCCCATCTTGGATTGTTCCTCCCTTCGTTCTCCAGTCATCTCTTGGATGACTTTGGTGATCCCTGCACGTTCGACACCAACATCAGCATCGTTCGCTATGGCAACACCCTTGAGTTGTTCAAGCTCGAACACCTCGATAACCCCATCGGAGAGGTTATGTTTCATCTTGGCTCTCGCCTCGATTGAAACTTTCGGGAAAACACGTTTCCGTATCTGTTCCCGCAATTCACCCGCACTTGGCATGATATAACAGTGTCCTACAGCAGTCGAACCCAACTTCTGACCGCCAACGAAGACTCCGAGAACTTTTCGTAATTCGTATCCCACGTCTTCTGGTTTTTGATGTCCTGGGTAAAGTTTTATGGAATCCGAGTTCGACTTGGGGTTTATCGACTCGGCTACTTGAGAAACAAATTCCGGGGTATATCGTTTTTGCATCGACTCGCCATCAATTCTTCCAAATCCAACTGAACCGTCACTGACGAGCTTAATCGAAACGACAAGCGGTTCATCATCATCTCCGAAAAGATTCTTCAAGTTAATGTGAGGGGATGAATAAATTCCGCTTTTAGGGTCAACCATTTCTTGAACTTCACATACAACATATACTTTTTCTTCAAAAATTCTATCCGGCATTTTGCACCTCTTCCACTCCCATATCCCACTTACTGTTGATCCTCATGTTATTTGGAAGTGATTCGTCGAGTGTATCCCCACGCTTTGCCTTATGTGTAAGTCCGAATCTTTGAAGCGCAGAAACAATTTTCCGGTGTATTCTCCTGTAATATGATCCATCCTCCGAAGAAAAATTGCTGTGAACCAATGAATGAGCGCGTAGTGTTTGAGCCTTACTTCCAATTTTGTATTCAGAAGCAGATTCCGTTACTCTCACACCCTTTTTCTTTTTCATCATTCTTCGTATATATTCGTTGTATCCCGGAGGCAATCCATATTTTTTCTTCCACCTGTTAAAAATATCCGGGTGGTTAATGAGTAGATACAAAGCCTGTTCAGGACTCGAAAACGGCATTATTTGTTCTTCGCCCGTAACCTTTCATCCTTATACTACTATTTTAGAACATATTATCCCACAGTTGTCAACCCTGTGGAGCTATTTTTCTCTCCATCGTCCTGTCAATCTTATCAGCCGTACCGTCATCAGGTTTCTCCGGAGGCTCGTCTTTTTTCGGAAATGGCTTATCTTCAGCACTGGTTGTTTCGGTAGGCTCATCCTTGTTTTCATCAGCAGCATCGGCGTTTTTTCCGTACTTCTTGATGTATTCTTCTACATTCTGCTGTTCCTCTTCATAATTTCTACCGAGTTCCTTCGACATCGTTTGCACACTAACCGTTCCGAGATTCTTCTCCTTCGTAAGGTTTTCAATAAGCTGCGCCCTGTCCCTTTTTGAAACGGAAGGAAGTTTAACAGTAAACTTCTTTTTATCGTTGAGAAGAACAACGACATCATCCTTACTCTCTTTGATCCCTTTTTCCATTCCAAACCCGGTACTCAACTGAACAAAAGCAATCGTTTTGAAAATCTTGCGCCAGAACCATTCGTAATCGGACTGTCTCTCTTCAAGCGTTTTCATTTGAGGCAGTTCCATTGTCTGACCCTGCGCTCTACTTCCAGAAGCAGAATCTCCGGTATAATGTTCCGATAATCCAGTTCCGGTTATAATCATCAGAAGCAACGCTCTCCTCAATTCCTCGAATCCCTCAAGTGTCGATGTAAATTCTCTGACATCTGTTTCCACATTTTTGTTGTGGACAAGATTATCTCCGAGACTCCATTCATCGTATTTAGCTGCTTCACGATTGAATACTTCTTCATCTTCAGTGTCAATCGTTATATCATACGCACCACATCCTCTTAACTTGGATTGCAAAACTCCATTCCGAAGATGTTCGGCATACAAATCAATCCACTCAAAAAGGCAAAGCAAATCAGAGTTCCCATAAATGGAATTCGGCAAATCATTCATCTTAAAATGAAACATGAATGAATCTCCACGAATAACAAACTTTTTTCTTCTTCCCGGAGTATACGAAATCTCGTCGTCAGTTATACCTTCCTTTTCAAGGAACTTATCATAAGGAAGAATTTTTTCTACAACAGTTACTCTATTCTCCGGATCGTACCAGGTTATCTGGTAGAAGTTAACATCCTGTGGATCACCCGCGTTAAAATCTATATCTACAACATTTGTAGCCATTCTCCTGATAAGAACGTCTCCCTTTTTCATTCCTGTTTTCGCCCCATCTTTTTTAGCAACGAAACAACGATAGAATCCTTCACCGTGAAGCATGTCAGCAGAATAAAATTTCTTTATGTAATATTGGAGATCATTCAAATCTTCAAAATGCTCAAAAATTTTTTTCAGGTACGGATTATCACCATTAGTGACCTCAAATCCATCTCCAACCACAAATGAAGTAACCGTCCTGACAAACCATTTTGCGATTGGATTGTTGTTCCACAAGTCCTCGGCAATTTTTCGACGCTCTTTTCTCTCCGTAGGCGCAACATATTTTTTTCTATCCATCGAAAACCCAATAATAGAACCCGCGCCACCAGTGAGAACGTTCCCATAATTATCAACCATCATCTCGTTTATCATTTTTCTCTGTTCATCAACAGGAAGTTTACGAGCAGTCTCAAGGATCGTTCCGTAGTTACCGGGAAGTTTTTTCTTTTTCTTTGCCATTATCGAAATCTCCTTTTATCTGAAAATCTCTTATCCGAAAATTGTCTCTCTGCAAATTTTCGGACACCCTTGCCATCCTTCGATGGCTTCTTATTAGAACTGGTAAGAACAGTTGTTGTTTCCTGATATGAAGCGTAATTGGACATGGCACTCGAATCACAATAGTCATCAGCGGAACCCTTTTGATTGGGCTTCTCACATACCATCAACCCACCACGATATGATTTTCTCAAATCTCCAAACTGCCTCTGAAAATCGCGGAATTCCCTTGTTCGTTGAGTTTTAGTTCCAGCCGCATACCACCAACTCGGTCTTCCATTCTCCCCTTTTATTCCAAGCGATAAACTCCGATACATAGCATCTTTTGTATATGGAGTATATTTGATCGGAACGATTCTCTTATTAGGAAGTTGATTTATTAGAAGTTCAGTCATTGAATCCCCATCTTTAGATGTCGAGTCAACATAGATAGCCCTGACATTATTCATCCCACCAATCCACGCTCCAAGAAATTGAGACTGTGGTATATAATCTTCTCCTCCAAGTGCTATCCAATCAATTACTACCCGATCATCATTTATAACAGCCGTACACGTTCCAACTGTTTGTGCGGGGTCTTTTGCAACATCTATTCCAATATATTTCGGATAGGGAGTTTTCAGTAATCTTCCAGCTTCAAGATCAAATCGCGCACAATTTGAGAAATCTTCTGCCGTGACAAAATGACCGTGTGCGAGAACCCATATCAACCTGTAACTCATTTTGATATAATCGTCATCCCACCCATATTTAGATACTTGTTTGAGGACAAATCTATAATACGGTTCATGCACATAACACACATGCCTGTAATCATATTCTAAATGGTTCTTCGGAGAATTCTGTTTATTATCCTGTATTTCATTATAAAAAATTCCCGCATGGTCAGTCGGACTTCCAACAAAAATAGGACTCCCATTATAAAATGACAACATCGGGATAATGGATTTAACAATCTGCCGTTCTCCTATATCTTGTGCTTCCTCAAGTACGACAGTGTGCCATGAACGAGATTCAATCTGTGATGAATCAGAGGCGGTATGAGATTCTACCTTCGAGCCTCCCGTTGTTTCGATTGTGTTTCCACGGTTAACCTCTTTTTCAAGCCCGAACACAGCAAGCCTTTCATCGGTCATAACGCTTCTCAAACGTCGAAAGGCATTTTGTGACTGATCGAGAATCGGCGCATATATCCCACACCAATATCCATCCTTCCACCAATCAAATATCCCGCCCTTCTGTTTCGCAAGCATTGGCAAAAAGACAGACAGAAAAAATTGGAGCCGCGCCACATTTTCAGTTTTTCCGCTGTTGTGACAAACAAATCCATTCTCGAATACGTTGTGATATTTCTTGGTTTTTACCTTCCTATTCTTCCAATCAGGAGAAGGCCAACGTTTCGTAGCAGTAACTTCAACCGTCATATCGTATGTATCTTCTGGTGCGAGTTCTTCTATCATCGTTATTTTTTCCCACTCGCAATCCTTACGGAACACAGAAACCTTATCAGGTATCTTCATGTTCCTCACCCTGTAAGGTTGAATTTCATACATGAATCTTGGGACTTCATATCGGTTTATTCTCAACCTGTATCCACCATTATTTTTGAACAGTTCAGATTTCACTCCAAACTTCAATAACAGCAATTTCATTTGATACAGGAATTCGTGATCCTTCTTTTCGCCATCAATATATAAAAGACGAGTATGTTCATCCGCAGTCTCATTCCCGCAACAAGTTTTCTTTGGGCATTTCAAAACAGTCATCCTGTGCGCCCAAAATCGCGACAGGAATTTTCGTAACTGCTCTTTTTCGAGAGATTCAACCCACTCGGGTAGTTTCCCTAAATTATACTGACTCGCAACCCATTTCAAGCAGTTTGAATCTGTTTTCAGTTTGCCAACCGCAAGCGATGATTTTTCCAGTTCGTCACCGAATCGTTCAAGCGTGTTTTCAATTTCAGATATACGCGATTGAGATATAACATCAACGGAGTCATTTTCTTGCAAATACGAGGGCGAGACACCGTAAAAATAAGCAAGTGCAAGCAGTTTATGAGTCGATTCGCGGTGTTCCCCAAACACAGGCGCATTTCGATATACGGCTATATATCTACCCTTGCGGAGATTTTTAAGTCGTTCCCACTTCCCTGTAATGACATTTCGTATCTTCCTGTGTTTAACAAAAAAGCGATGACCTTCAGTGCAAAAGATTTCAAACCCGCTCTTCGTGGTAACACGAAATATTTTTTGTTTCCCATTCCTGTGATACTTAGTTACGGATCCTGGGAAAACTTGCATATACTCTTCGTCAACGCCAACGCAATCCTTAAATTCGCCTTCAACCATATCTTCAATTGGAATGAACCTACCGTTTTGATTAAGTACAAGCGTATCCCCAACCACACACTGACGAGAAAATAAAGCCGTGACATGCTCACCAAGAATATGGATAAGCGTGTGAATAACTCTCCCTGCAAAATTTATCTGTGTGTGGAAAAGGTCGATACCTGTAACATCCTTGATGAACTTAACATACATCTTCGTAAGCCACTCGGACATTTTATCTTCGGGATAATAAATGTTTAGATCGGGTTCACCACGTTCAATCAAATCTTCATAAATACATTGTTCCGGCTCTGTAAGCCCACGGTGTTTACGCTTCTGCGTAAGGCGATGTAATATTCCGTTTTCTATCATCTACGAGCGAAACAGTGCATCCTCGGCTTCACGGCATTTCTCGCCTGAAACCTCGTATGCTTCTGAACCCTTATCGAATTACGCGGTTCGGGTTCAAACCTATGATCCGGGACTTCATCGAAATCGAATTCTTCAATGGCATCCTTGAGATCATCCTGATTAGATGTTTCAGTTTCGATCCAATCTTCTTCATCCATATCGGCGTAATACCCTTTATGAGTTTCTCCTGTAACAGGTGGAACTCGGAGTCTTCAATCTTTATTTTCTTTTTCGTAACACCCTATCATTTTAACCTTCGGAGCCAACCATCAGGGGCAGAAGTCAAAAGAAACTGTTCTCTCTCTTTGTCGATTGAAAATTGATCTCCATGTTTTTCCAGAAAATCACGAACAGCTTCCATCGGGCCTTCTCCCCATCCCGGAAGAATCGGGTTCCCATTGATACAGGTATCTTCGATAACAATATAATTTCCAACCGTAACCAACGGAGCGTAACACAGCAGTTCCTTATACACATGCTCCTTAACATGACAGGAATCGAGAATCACCATGACATCATCTCCCGGTTTAATCATCTTCTCGACCCTGTGGAAAATATCTATATCAACAGAAGACCCGCGTATCCACTCTATCCTCGGATGACTTGGAGCATGTGCTACCTTGCGGATGTCGATACTCACGATCTTCGTTTCAAGCCCAAGACAATCGCACAGGTGAGCAAAATATAAAGCAGAACCCCCGAAATAAGTTCCGCACTCAACGATAACATCTGGACGAGTTTCATAAATTACCTCCTGATACGCCCACATATCAAACGGGTTCTTCAAAACATCTACACCCATCCAGTGCGCCCGATAAAAAACTCTTTTTTCTTCACAGAGATTGTGGAAATCATGTAAAATCTTTACTTGTTCCTTTGTAAGCATAGTGCTCTCCTTATATCACGATGTTACTCCAATTATATCATGGAGTCAATAAAATCCTTAAAAAAATGGAGCTATAAGCCCCTAAAGTAAATCTGGAAGGTGTTATATGACATCAGATGTCCCGGAGGACATCGACTTCTTTATTCTATCATATAATTCCTTTTCTGCGGCAAGAATTTTTTTATTCTTCGATCTCCACTTTTCAACAGGAGTTTCATTTTCGATTCTTTTCCTCACCCTTATGTAACATTTACTACATGCCCCGAACATTCGCCTCCCCTTCGTATTCCCACAAACAAAACATGCTTCCGTTTCACGTTCAGCAAAATAACACTTTTGACATTTTCCTTCAATTCGATCTCCCGGTTCAACAACTTCCCCACAACTAGGGCAAACAGAATTCTCCTTGTTCATAGGAGAATGTTCTTTGCAGTATTTTCTTCCTCTCGGAACATCAACACCACACACAGCACATTTGTAAACAGGTTTGTGTTTGTTCCTTGCCTTTTTATATCTATCACTCATATCCAACCCTTTGATAATTTGTCTGACCCGTTCTCTCGTAAGCCCAAGTATCTCACCCATATCGGCAAGTGATTTCCCTGTATCAATAAGAGCAACCCCAACTCCATTCATCTGCTCAAATTTAGGTTTCCAACGTTCTTCAAATTCGGTTTTCATATACTCTCTATACTCCTCTCTCGACTCAAATTTCTTACTGTCAAGTTCTTCTCGACATGAAGCACAATAATGTTTGTACTTCTCATCCATATCCTTCCCGCATCGGTTACACGTTTTCTTTTTGATTACAGGCATTGTATTCTCCTTGACTCCATATTACATAACGTGCTATACTCTCATTTGAAACGCATCGCGTTTTCAACTCTTTTTCTCCTTCTCCCTGCCGACCTTCTCCGGTCGGCTTTTTTTATCTGTTCTTAACATAATTTCTGTAATCCTTCGGTTGCATTACAGGTTCAGCCATCCTGCTCCGACAGCGTTTACATCGGAATATAGCATAGCCATCCCTGTGCTCGCCTGTGGCTACCCAGTAATGTTTACACTCTTCAAACCCTTTTGACTTGAAAAGTATTTTGCGCTCTTGATCGACAAAATTAGTTTTCTGTTTCGTCCTCTGGTTCATAAATATGTTCTCCTATCTCCCTGATAGCATCGGTAGCTTCTTCGATACTTACTTTTGCATCCCTCATAAAATCGAGAGCGCGATTGATTTCACGAGCCATCTCGTGCTTGTTACGGCTTCCAGTTGCATCTTTGAACTTGACCATTTTTAACCACCTTCACACTTCTCCAATATCTCCCCGTAAGTTTCAGCATCAATCCAAATCTCTCCGTACCAGTTATCTGGATTCCCATCCCATATTCCCTCACTCTGTAATGTTGTCATCCACTCTGCCTGACTCCCCGTATAATCGGTAGGTGGGATACAGGGAACCATATTCTTCTCCGTCATAAGTGCCTGAAAAACAGTTTCGGACATTCCTGAAAATTGATCGTCATTTTCATTCACTAATTCCATCTGCACATGCCTCCAAGTCTCTTCTTTTATCGAATACCTTTTTGAGCATATCGCGCATGAAATGATAATTTGTCTCATGCAACAACCCGACAACAAAATGTTCATCTACAGAGCACAACGCGAAAATAACATCCAACATGGCTGGAAACAATTCTTTAACAACACTCTCCAATTTCCATTCTGCTTTTTCGCGTTCCTTTTCGTATTGAATCCACACCCATCTTACAGGATGTTCCGGTTCGAGATGCCCATATAACGGGTCAGCATCATACGCAACTTTATGATAAATTGCGTTCATCCAATCATATTGATCGTCAAGGAACACATAACGATCATAAATTTTCTTAACCTCATTAAGTTTCATCAGTTTTTATCTCCTTGGTATTCTTCCATTTTTCCTTGCCAAGTAAGATCAAACGTATCCTTCCCGCAACTTCCACATTTCAAATATCCCGCATAGTTCTGATACAAAATACCTCCGCAAGCAGAGCATTTGTGCTTTGTTTCATATTCTGCCCATTCCGGCTTTTCACTCATTTTTCCTCTCCCTTCAAAATAACCGTTCCCTGATTCAACAATCTGTCAACTTCGATTTCCACCCCGGCAAGTTTATTGAGCGTTCCCGCGCCTGGGTCTTTTCCAAGATTCATCTTTGAAGCGATCAAAGGACGAACCTCTTCGATCATAGTGTCATACACATCCCTCGCAACCTGAATTTTCACAGGACGCTTCCCAACCTTATGCGTATATTCGTTTATCAACGAAGTCACCTTCTTCAACATAAAGGCTCCATCGTAATCGAAATTCTTCCAATACTTCGCTTCCTTCTGCGAATAAGTCAAAATCGACATCCT
>Ga0272441_10006668_pt1 | contig 19176 bp, 21 predicted proteins | sample SSMProp6N_FD_193582 | JGI IMG/M metagenome (GOLD analysis project Ga0272441, IMG submission 193582) | Marine sediment archaeal communities from Little Sippewissett salt marsh, Falmouth, MA, United States - SSM-Prop-6N | ecosystem: Environmental > Aquatic > Marine > Wetlands > Sediment ... | reverse complement strand
TTCGTAGCGCTTGGTCGCGGCAAGGATGTTCTGGATCGCTTTCTTGGCCTTCCCCAGATAGGCCAGGGTATCCTGGCCCGTGGCCCAACCCATGTATTTCACATAGTCCTCCCGCCACTGGAGGCAGTTCTCCAGCAGGCGGCGCCAGTCCTCGCGGTAATCCTCGAAGACCCGTTCGCCTTCACCGCCAAGCACGCGATACTCGCGGATCCCCAGCAGCAGCGCCAGATCGTCAAGGGTCTCGGCCGTTCCCTTGCTCAGGCACAGATCCTCAGCGTCCTTCGCTTTGAAGTTGGCGCTTTGCTCATCGCTCGAGTCGACGGGGTACTCGCCGTTGGTATCCAGCGACCAGATTACCTCACGGCCCTTCCAGGTGGCGGAGAGCATCTCCTGCGGCAGCACCATCGCATCGATCAACTGGAGGGAGTAGCCGCCATACTCGACGAAGCCCTTGAGCCACCCCAGATAGGCCTCACGGAACTTCGCCTCCTTCTCCTTGTCCGACATCTCGAAGAACGCCCGTGTGCCGGAGATGCCCCCGAATCGGGCCATGGGCTTCATGTATATCTTGTCCCACGACAAGGCGATCACCGAGCTGATTCCGACGGAATCCTCAATCCACAGCACCTGGGGAATATCCCGCAATTCATCGTGGAACAGGCTGACGAGCTCCCGGTACTTGTCGAGGAATTCCGACCCGTCCAATCCCCTCTCACCGCGGTCGGCGGGCGCCGACGCGGAGGTGCGCGCCTCTTCAAAGTCGCGGCACTCCATCACCATCAACAGATAATCCGGATCGCGCTGGCGGATATCATCCACCATCTTGCGATACACGAACTCGCTGACATCCGTTCCCATCTGCCCCTTCATGGGAACGATGTAGAAAGAGGGCAGGGTTTCATCGTCGGCCGAACCCTGCAACGAGCCGTAGGTGCGCTCCGGCTGCTCTTCGTCGGCCGATTCCTTCTCCGCGACCTTTCGCGGCTCGTCCGGTTTGGGCGACTCCTCCGGCGGCGCTTCCTTGATCGGCACATCGCGCTCGATCCGCGCGATGTCCTCGCGCCGGTAGGTCACCTTGGCCTCCAGCCCGCTGGCCCGATCGACGAGGTGAAAGACGATGTCGCTCCGCGTCTCCTCGAGGATCTGGCCGTGCAGCACACGACCGTCCACCATGTAGAGAACGTCCTCGGTGTTGGCCTCCTCATCGGCGGGACCCGCCATGGCCGACGGGACCAGCAGGAGCATCGCCAGGACGGCCAAAAGCACCATGCTCACGTTTGTCAGGAACCGGATCTTCATGCCGCTACCTCGACTTTTCTTGCGTCGAGCCGCACCCGAATCGGCCGGGTGGCAGCTCAACTGAATGCCTGAACGTCGCGCGCTGCCTGTACGGCGGGCGTAGCGAGCCCTTCGACTTACTCTATACGATGCGCCGCGGCGAGCGAAGTTCCGCCGGCCGCTGTTTTTGCCCCTAAATCCTTTCTGGACAGGTGGTCCGGTCCGCTCCCTTACCCGCCCTCCACAGCCTCCTCACCGCGGCCGCCCGTGGCCAGGATCGCCCGGGCCAGGGCCAGCGCCTCCTCCCGGGTCGCGATCGAGCCCTCCAGTTGGGCGTCGTATACCCCGTCCAGGACGTGCTTGAAGACCGGCCCCGGCTGGAAGCCCGCCTCGATCAGGTCGTCGCCGGCGATCAGCGGGTCCGGGGCCAGCCCGCTTTCCGCCAACTCGGCCACCCTTCGCCGCACATCGACGAACGCCTGGAGGTCCTCGGCCCGCAGAAGGACCAGGGCCGCGTCGAACGCCTCCGAGGCCGCCAGCCGCTTCTGGGCGGCCACGCCGAGCTGCCGCCACGGCCCCCACAGCATCTGGCGGACCTTCAGACAGCCGGTCAACGCCCTCAGCTCGGCGTTGGAGAGCATCAGGGCTTCCCCCCACCGCCGGGCCGTCGCGCCCAGGTCCGAGCCCTGCGGCTCATGCCGATCCAGCAGCCAGGCGGCCAGAGCGGCCGGATATGCCGCCTCCTCTCCCAGCCTTCCCAGCCGTTTCGGGGCGACGGTCAGATGCTCCTCCCTCAGCACCACCCCGTCGAGGTCCAGGTACTGCATCTCCCAGGCCGCCACCGCGCGATTGGCGTCGGTGAGCATCCACTTCACCTCCTGGCCGATGCGCTCCCGGCTCACGCCCTTCAGCTCACCGGACGCGGCCCGGATCGCCTCCGCCGTGGCCGCCTCGATCGTGAAGTGAAGGCGGGCGGCGAAGCGGATGGCGCGAAGCATGCGGAGTTGATCTTCGCGCAGTCGCCGGGCCGGGTCGCCGATCGCCCGCACGAGCTTCGCTTCGATGTCCGCCTGCCCGCCCACGTGATCGATGATCTCGCCCGTCAGCGGGTGCTCGAAGAGGCCGTTGATGGTGAAATCCCGCCGCCGGGCATCATGTTCGGCATCGCTGAATGAGACGGCATCGGGATGCCGGCCGTCGGAGTACACGCCGTCGGTCCGGAAGGTGGCGACCTCGATCACGTGCCCCTTGCGCCGCACCAGCATCACGCCGAAGGACTCGCCCACGCTCTGGGCGCGGGGAAAGACCGCCTTCACCTGCTCGGGCCTGGCGTCGGTGGCGATGTCATAGTCCTTCGGCTCATGGCCCATGAGCCGATCGCGCACGCAGCCGCCGGCGAAGTAGGCGGTGTGGCCGGCCTCGATCAGCGCGCCGGCCACGCCCACGGCGGCCTGGCGGAGTCCGGCTCTTGCCGAGTTGTCACCTGACGAAGCGGCCATGGCAGAGCTTATGCATCCCGCGCCACTGGTGGTTCAGTCTGACCCCCCTCGCCCGGCCGAGCCGGGGGCTCCGGGAGCTCCGGGGGCTCCGGGAGCTCCGGGGGCTCCGGTTCGTAGAGCAGCACCCACATGTCCCGGCCATATCGCCTGGCCTCCGGGCCGATCAGACCGTCCACGGCCAGATCCATCTCATCGGGTCCGCGGGGGCTGCGGAGAATGAGCAGGCCCGGTTTCGCCATAATTCGGCGACTGCGGCCCATCTGGTCCAGGACCCGGCAGCGGGAATGCTCGTCCAGCATCATCGCGTAGGGCGGATCAATAAAGAGGAGATCCACCGGGGTCGGCGCCCGGAGGAGGGCCGTCTCGCTCAGTCCGTCGCCGCAGACCGCCTTGGCCCGATCACCGCAGCCCAGGGCGGCGATATTCTGCTCCAGGAGGCGGAAGATCTCGCGGTTCTGCTCGATCATCACCACGTTTAACGCCCCGCGACTCACCGCCTCCAGGCCCATGGTCCCCACGCCGGCAAAGAGGTCCAGGACGTTGCCGCCCTCGTCGAACCACTCGCGGAGCATGTTGAAGACCGCCTCCTTGACGCGCTCGGGGTACGGCCGGCTCACCGCCTCATCCGACGGCGTGAGCAGCCTCCGCGATCGATACTCACCGGCGATGATCCTCAGCATGGCGAAGAGCATCCGATCCTCGCCCCCGGCCGTCAAATGCCAGGAGGCCTCGATGCATCGCCGGCGTGATGCGCAACGGCATGCGCGCGTCACGGCGCGGTCCTCGCCCCGATGCCCGCCGAACTGCCACCGCCGGATGAAAAGATCATCTACACTCATGGTGCGGGGCGAACACCCCATCGGCCCGATCTCGATGCGCGGCCGCCTCGGCGCGCCGGGATCCAGCCGGCAATACGACTGTGAAGGAAGGAGGTGCTCGATGCGCACCGGACGTCTCTCGAGCGTTCTTCTCATCGGCCTGTCCCTGCTCTGCTCGGCCTCGGCCCGCGCCGAGGGCGGGGAGCTTCACGCGCTGTGGACGATCGGCGAGGCCGACGGCCAGACGCAGGGGCTGGCCCTGGCGCCGGACGACCATCGCCGCTTCGCCGGTGAATTCGCCAACGATGCGCTGTTCGTGGTCGGGACCTCCACGCCCGCCGCCGACTGGCCTTACGTTCAGCCCGGCCCCATCGACACGTGGGCCGGCAGCCGCCCCCACGTCTTCAGCGTCATCTTCGGCCTGCAGATGACCGGCGATGAGGGCCCCTGCCGCCTTCACATCGATCTCGCCGACACGCACAGCCGCTTTCCGCCCGAACTGGAGATTCTCTGCAACGATCGGCTCGTCTCCCGCCACGCCACGCCGCCCGGCGACTCGGATCAATCGATCGTCGGTGAGGGCGGCCGCCCCTATCACCTGGAGGTGGAGATCGCCTCGGCGCTGCTGAAGGCGGGCGTCAACCAGATCGACATCCGCACCGCCGATGGATCGTGGATGCTCTATGACGCCGTTGCCCTGCACGGACCATCCGGGGTCAGTGCTGTACCCGTTCCCGACGGCTGCTACGTTCGGTCCATCACGCCGCGTCCCTGCCTGGCGCGGCGCGAGGGCGCGATGCAGCAACTCGTAGTTCTCGACGCGGTGCGGGCCGGCGGCGCGATCCAGGCCCGATGCGAAGTCAACGGCCGGCCGCACGCGCCCATCGACCTGCAGCCCGGCCGGCAGGAAATCGAGGTCTACGCTCCGGCCGTCAGCGAGCCGGCCACAGCGCGCATCGCCCTGCGCCACGAGGGCCGAACGCTCGCCTCCGCCGAGGTCACACTCCAGCCCGTTCGCCGCTGGGTCGTTCATATTCTGCACTTCTCGCACCTGGACATCGGCTACACGCACGAGCAGGCGGAGGTCGAGCAGCGCCAGATGGGATTCCTCGATGAGGTGCAGGAGTACATCACCGCGAGCAACGACTACCCGCCCGAGGCGCGCTTCCGCTGGGTGCCCGAGGGCCTGTGGCACGTCGAGAGCTACCTCGCCCAGGCCGATGAAGCGAAACGCGATGCGTTCATCGACCACGTGAAGGCCGGCCGGATCTGGCTGGGGGCGTTCTACGACAACCCCCTCAGCGGCCTGCACTGCGAAGAGGAACTCATGGCGCTGGTGGACTACGCCAACCGCCTCCGCCGCGAATACGGCCTCACGATCGACTCAGCGATGCTGACCGATGTCCCCGGCTGCACGTGGGGCATCGTGCCCGCGCTCGCCCGGAGCGGCGTGAAGTACCTCTCGATGGGGCCCAACCCGAACTGGCGCGTCGGCCGCACACGCGTCTGGGATGATCGTCCCTTCTACTGGCGCTCGCCCTGCGGCCAATACAAGGTGCTCTGCTGGATGTCCGGCGGCTACGGCTGGTTCCGCTCCGGACTGGATCAGGACCTTGAAAGGCGCCTCTCACAGAGCCGCCTGCTCAACCATCTCGACCAGCTCCAGAAGCAGGACTATCCCTACGATTTCTATCACGTGCGCTACGACGTGTGGGGCGACAACGGCTACCCCGATCCCAAGCTGCCCGACACCGTGAAGCGCTGGAACGAGAAGTTCGCCTATCCGCGTTTGGTGATCTCCACGCCGAGCATTGTGTTCCCCGAGTTCGAGCGTCGCTACGGCGCGCAGCTTCCCGTCATCGCCGGCGACTTCACGCCGTACTGGGAGGATGGCGCCGCCTCCACTGCCGCCGACACTGCCCTCAATCGCCGCGCTGCCGAGCGGCTCATTCAGGCCCAGGCGCTGTGGGCGATGCTGAATCCGGCCGGCTATCCCGCCCCGCTCGCCGATGCCGCCTGGCGCGAAGCGCTGCTCTACGATGAGCACACCTGGGGCGCGCACAACAGCATCTCCGAGCCCGACTCGGCCTTCGCCGTCAACCAGGCGGCGCGCAAGCGCAAGTTCGCCGTCGATGCCGATGCGCTCGCGACCGGGCTGCTGGATGCGGCCCTCGCCCGTCGGCGCGCGCCCAATCGGCGCGTCGCCGCCATCGAGGTCTTCAACACGAACTCCTGGCCGCGACGCGATCTCGTGATCCTGCCGCCCGAGACCGATCTTGTCGGCGACGTTGTGCGCGACGCCGACGGCGAGCCTGTCCCCTCCCAGCGACTTTCCACCGGCGAGCTGGCGTTCCTCGCCGCCGATGTGCCCGCCTTCGGCTCGGCGCGCTTCACCGTCCACCCCGGAGAGGCGCCGGCGATCGGCCGCGCTTCCGCCGACGGCGTTTCCCTCACCAACGGTCTTGTCGATGTGGAACTCGATCCGCGCACCGGCGCTATCGCTCATCTCCGCGCCGAGGGCATAGAAGGCGACCTTGTCGATGACACCGCCGCCTGCGCGATGAACGAATACATCTACATCGCCGGACGCGATCCGAACGATCAGCAGCGCATCGAGCCGGGCGCGGTAACCCTTGAAGTGCTCGACCGCGGGCCGCTCGTGGCGACCGTGCGCGCCGTCTCCACCGCCCCCGGCGCGAGCCAACTGGTGCGCGAGGTGCGCCTGGTTGACGGCCTGGACCGCATCGATCTCACCGCCGTCATCGACAAGCTGCCGGTCCGCGACGCCGAGGCCGTGCATCTGGCCTTTCCCTTTGATATTCCCGGCGCCGAGGTGCGCATGGACATGCCCTGGTCGGTGGTCCGGCCTGAGATCGACCAGATCGAAGGCGCGTGCAAGAACTTCTTCACCGTTCAGCGCTGGGTGGATCTGTCCAACGCCGACCGCGGCGTCACCTGGGCCACCGTCGATGCGCCTCTCGTGCAATTGGGGGCGATCCGTACCGATATCGGACCGGACCTCACCAGCCCCGAGGCGTGGCTGGCGCACATCGAGCCGTCGGCGACGCTCTTTTCTTACGTCATGAACAACTACTGGGAGACGAACTACAAGGCCGACCAGGGCGGCGTGGCCGAGTTCCGCTACTCCATCCGCCCCCATGCCGGCGCCTGCGACCAGGCGGCCGCGGCGAGGTTCGGCATCGAGCGCAGCCGGCTGCTGGTGGCGATCCCCGCCTTCGCCGACGGCCCGCCGGCGCTCCCCTCGCTGCTCACGATCGACGCGCCGGGCGTGATCGTCACCGCACTGAAGGCCTCCCGCGATGGTGAGGCGTGGATGGTGCGGCTCTTTGACACCTCGGGCACGCCCCAGCGCGCCCGCCTGGCTCGGCCCGGCGCCGTGCCCGCCGTGGCCTGTCTGTCCGACGTTGATGAGGTCCGCGGCGCGCCGGTGAGCGATTGCATTGAACTGCCGCCCTACGGCATCGCCACCGTCCGCATCGAGCCATAAAAAGGAGATAAAAAGGTGTCAGGAACCTTTTCCCTGGGGGATGAAAAGGTGTCAGATGAAAAGGATAAAAAGGTGTCAGGAACCTTTTCCCCGCCGAACAGCGTCATTCGAGCGTCCTCGCGGTTCAGAACGTGAGAATCGAGGTTCCTGGGTCAATAAAGGTTCCTGACACCTTTTCTGACACTGGTCCAATAAAGGTTCCTGACACCTTTTCTGGTCTGACACCTTTTCTGGTCGAAGCGCAACCCGACACAGTGGGCGCCCGCGGCGTCAGCCGCGGCCCCTTCGCGTCGGCCCTATCATCATCCCGATGCTCGAACGGTTCACACGGCTTCCTTCCGCTCTCCAGGCCGCGGCTCGCTGGCAGCGGCTGGGGGTGTCGGACATCCCCGCCATGCTGGTGCATCCGGACTGGGGCGGCGGCGAGGCGGCCGCCGATTCCGCCGGTCCTTCCGGCGGTCCTTCCGCGGCCCCTTCCGGGGGCCGCGTGCCGGTCGTGATCTGGATGCACGGCCGCACAGCGCGCAAGGAGATCGATCCCGGCCGGCCCCTGCGGCTCCTGCGGGCCGGCATCGGCTTCTGCTCGGTGGATCTGCCCGGGCACGGCGAGCGGTACGATCCCGCCCTCCAGCACCCGGCCCACTCGCTCGATCTCATCCTCCAGATGATCGATGAGATCGATGAGATCATCGATGCCCTGCGCGAGATGGCCATCTTCGATCCGCACCGCATGGGCATCGGCGGGATGTCGGCCGGCGGGATGGCCACCCTCGCCCGCCTCTGCCATAAGCATCCCTTCCGCTGCGCTTCCGTCGAGGCGGCCACCGGCTCGTGGAATCATCAGCGGCATCGCGAGATGTTCCGCGACCGGAGCGGCGAGTCACTCGCGAGCGAAAACCCCCTGGCGAACCTGCACCGCTGGCGCGAGATCCCCCTCCAGGCGATCCACGCCCGCGGCGATGAATGGGTCGCCATCGAGGGCCAGCGGGTCTTCCTCGACGCCCTGCGCGCCCGCTACCGCGATCCCGACCTCATCGAGTTCATCATCTACGAGCACACAGGCGCCCCCTACGAACACGCCGGCTTCGGCCACTTCGCCGCCGACGCCAAGCAGCGCCAGCGGGATTTCTTCGCGCGCCACCTGACGCCTGTTCCTGTATGATGACGTGTCGTACGACGGATGCTCCGGATGGACCTAACATGGCAGCGTCTTGACTGCCCGTGTGGGCCTGCAAACGAGCCGCACGTCGTTCGATCGAAGTCACATGACTGAAGACAGATGGCAGTATTTGGCTGAGCTCGACGAACGTCTGCTTCAAGGCGGGGTGATTCTCTCCGAATGGGCCACGTTCCTCATTCGAGATGCGGATACTGCTTTCGTCGCCGGCGCTAACCTTGCGTGCATTATCACTGCCCTCGCAGGGATTGAGACACATCTCCGGGGAGAGGGTGGTTCGAGGAGCACACGGCTTGTCCAACTGATAAACGATTCTGATCTGGAGCAAGATCTAAAGCAAGAGCTTCAGATCCTTCGGAAGTACAGGAATAAGTGGGTACATGTTGCCGAGCCGTGGTCTGATGATTCTTTGCTGGAGTCACCAGGCGCGCATGAGGCGGAACTAGAGGAGATGGCGCGCCGGTGCACAGTGGCGCTCCGTCGGACGATCTACTCGAACCCGTGGATATAGAAGAGACTCCGATGGACCAAGCTCGCCCGCTCCAGGTCCTTCAGTTTCCTGGTTTGGCTTGTCGCTGTTGGCATCTGTGATCACGCCGCGTCGAGCAGTCTCATCACTTCTGCGGGCTCCGCGCCCTCCGCCCTCCGGGGGTCGGCGGTGAGAGCGATCCGGCGGCTCACATCGTCTTTGCCCTCGTCCGGGATTCGGGAAGCACGTGGTTTCGCCCCTATTCCGGGCGCGCGGCCGGTGCCTCCACCGCCAATCGTCAGCTTTTCCAGAGTGACGCTGCGATCAACGGAGAGGTGTTCGACGCCTCGTGATCCTCCGGTACAATGCCCGTATGACGAACTTCCAGCTCGAACGGCTGTGCACGCTTCCAGTTCATCGTGATGATGAAGTCTGGGAGGTCGGGTTCATCTCGCTTCCCCTGCAGGTTCCTGATGGCGATGCGAAACAGGGAACAACTCGCCCGATCATGGCCGCCTGTGTTTCCTCGCGAGGCGGGGTGGCCGCGACCGCTCCAAGCCTGCCACAGGACACGCCGCGTTCCGCGATATTCGATGCACTCGCCATGTTCGCGCTCGATCCGCACCTGCCGGGCGCGCCGGCGCTCGGTTATCTCCCGAAGCGCATCCGCACGTCGCCCGACGGCGGCGAGGTCGCTGCGGAACTCGAAGCCGTCATGCGCGGCATTGGCGTCGTGGTCGAAATCAAGGCCGAACTGCCCGTCCTCGAAGACTTCGCATCCTTCCTGAATGAACAAGCGTCGGGCCTCATGGATGAAGCCGGCGCGCTCCAATCCGCTGCGCCGGGCATCATGCGCACGAAGGGCATGACGGTCGAACGCGTGCGCGCGTTCGCGGACGCCGCGTCGATCTTCTTCAAAGCCCAGCCGTGGATTCGGTTCCCGGACGAAGTGCTCTGGCGCGTCGAGCCGAAGCCGCGCACGCGCGCGCTCTCGCACTTCACGATCATGGGCGGCGCGGGCGAGCAGTTCGGCCTTGGCTTCCTCAGCTCGCCGATGGACATGATGCGCATGATGTTTCAGGACGACCCGGAGGCATTCATGCAGTCGCGGCGGACGACGATGTGGTCGGTCACGTTCGACGTCATTGATTACCTGCCGGAACAGGATGCCGACCTCTGGGAGCGCGAGTCGCTTCCCGTGGCGGCGGAGAACGCCTACCCGCTCGCGTCGGGCATCACCCCTTCCGGCAAACTGCGTCGGCCCACGCCCGAACAACTGAATTACCTTGAAAGCGTCCTTCGCGCCGCGGCCCAGCTCACGCCGGATCATGCACACAGGAAACCCATTGCGATCAAGGTCCGCACCCACGATGGCGAACGCTCGCTGCGCCTGCACGTCGCACTGGATTCGAGCCTCGATGCAAGCGGGGTGTGAGTAGTCACGCCGCTTCGAGCAGTCTGATCACTCCCGGGGCTCTGGGGGCTCCGCGCCCTCCGCGTTCCGAGGGTCGGCGGTGAGAGCGATCTGCCGGCTGACATCGTATTTGCCCTGCGCGGCGGGCGGGAGGAGGAGGCCGGCATTGATCTGCTCCAGGTAGCGATCGCGCAGCTCACGCGCGGCCGCGATGTACTTCGGATCGTTCTTCTGCTTCGGCCGCTTCTGGCGTTTGGGCTTCGCCGGCTTCGGCTCAGGGGGCGGCACGAGCCCGCCGATCGTGGACATGGGCGCCTTCGAGTTCCGCCTCGGCGATGTCGATTGCGATGGTGCCGTCGGCGTGCCCGATCTCCTGTCTCTCGTTGCCCGGTGGGGAGACTGCGATTCCGAAACACCCTGCACGGCCGATCTCGATCATGATGACGTGGTGAACATCGCCGATCCGCCTCTCGTGCTTTCGCTGCGGCGCGCGTGTGGATGAGCGCGCATCAACGGCCCCTTGCTTCATGGCGATCTGATTCGTTGGCCGACAATGATCCGATCACGGATTGCGATCAGAACTCCAGGTGTCCCATCCCTTTGTCGTGATTGACCCTCCGGATGACATTTCCAGTACGGACACGTGTCCATATGGAATACAGGGGCGTGAAACTCACGCCTTTGATCGTCGTCATATCGGACCCTTGCAAATGATGCGCTCGTGTCGTGCGAAGTACTTGCGATCCTCTTCGTAATGGCACTTCTTGTACTTCTTGCCACTTCCGCACCAGCACGGATCGTTGCGGTCGAGCTGCTTGGCTGATTCGGGCGGCGCGTGCCGAAAGAGCCTGCTCAAAAGGCCCATCGAAGCTTCTCCTTACCCGACGTCTCCCCATTGACCTTTGCCCGGCACGACCGCCGGGCTGTCTCGCTCCAGTATAGCGCCCACCTCGCGGCAGCAAAGCCCAATCTGCTCGCTTGCGGACGAGATCTGCGTCGAAAAGGGTCGCGACGCAGGCAAAAGGACCGCTCCAGAGGCCCGGGCGGGCCGCTTCCACGTGATCCGGACGAAGGGACATCCCAGGCCCTTCGCTCCTGACTCGGCTGCAGAGCGCTCGGCACCGTCATGTCGGTGACGCCCTCGGCGGGAGGGCCGCGAACCGCTGAATCCGATCGAGGATGGCCCGAAAGAGCGATCGTGGCACGACCACCTCCGCCGGTTGGAACGTGATGTAGCGTGCGTGATGCACCACCGTCGCGCCGATCCTGATCAGCTTCTCCGGCAGTGTCGTCAGCGACCAGTGCTTCACCGCCCTCGGTAGCGCCAGTTGGCGGAGGAAGTTCCCCAGGTCGCAGGCCAGCGCAAACAGTTGCAGGCGCACCTGATTGTCGTGGAAGCGGCAGCGGGATTTCTTCGCCCGCCATCTGACGGCCGACAACACGTAATGATGAACATCACGCCGCATTCAGCAACCTGATCGCCTCGTTGACCCCTGCGTTCCGGGAGTCTGTGGTGAATCCGGCCTCCAGGGCCCGGCTCACATCGTATTTGCCCTGCGCGGCGGGCGGGAGGATCGCGCCGGAGTTGATCTGCTCCAGGTAGCGATCGCGCAGCTCCTGGGCCGCGGCCACGTACCGCGGATCGTTCTTCTGCTTCGTCATGGCAGCCTTCCTCCCCTCTCCCCCCGGGAGAGGGGTCAGGGGTGAGGGCGCCTCCGCCTGTCGCTGCTCATCGCAACAGATAGGACGCACAGCGATTCAATCCCCCTCACCCAAACCCTCTCCCGGAGGGAGAGGGCTTTCCGCGGGCATGGCAGCCTGACTCCCCTCGCCCGCCCCCGGAAAACGGTAAACCAACTGATCGCCGACTTCTGACTTCCGGCCTTTGGCCCCTCGGCGGTTGGCCGATATCATGGTGTCGAGGTCGCCATGTCCGAGCACGCCTTTGATATCCCGCAAGAGCAGATCGCCGCGTTCTGCCGGCGGCACGGCATCGCGCGGCTCTCGGTCTACGGCTCGGTCCTCCGCGATGACTTCGGCCCGGAGAGCGACATCGATCTGCTCATCGAATTCCTGCCCGATGCGCAACCGAGTCTGCTGGATCTGGGGGGAATGCAGGATGAGTTATGCCGCATGCTCGGCCGGCAGGTTGACCTGAAGACGCCCGAGTTCCTCTCGCCGGCGATTCGCCGTCGCGTGCAGCGCGAGGCGCGGGTGCACTATGCCGCGTGAAGGTGAAGCGGCATTGCCGTAGGACCGGGAGCGCGTGCAGCACATGTTGGCGGCTGCGAACGACGCCGTGTGCTTCGCCGAAGGCCGATCGCGCGAAGACCTCGATACGGACCGCATGTTCGCCCGCGCGGTCCTGCACGCGATTCAGGAGATCGGCGAGGCGGCGGCGCGCGTCACTGCGGCCGGTCGCGAGCAGGCGCGGGAGGTCCCGTGGGGTCCCATCGTGCAGATGCGGCATATTCTCGTCCACGCCTACTTCAACGTGAACTTCGATTACGTGTGGCGCGTGATCGAGCACGATCTCCGGCCGCTCATCGAGCAACTGGAAGTCGCCCTGCGGGACTGGCCTTGATCACGGTTCGATCATCGCGATCTGCGCGTACTCAAGTCTGTGGCGCATGGGCGTCGTGTCATCATGCCGCGACATAGAGCTCCCTGGCCTCCCGCATCACTTCATCGCGGAAATGCTTGCTGAGGAACCCCGGCGTGTGCAGGTCCACCCTGTGGCCGATGATCTCCGAGAGCTCCTCCTGCATGCCGAAGAACGCAAACCCCGTCCGCGCGCCCGGCTCGAACTCCACCAGCACATCGATATCGCTCCGCGGCGTGAAGTCATCGCGCAGAATCGACGCGAACAGCGCCAGCCGGCGGATGCGGTGCCGCCGGCAGAACGCCGCGATCTTCTCCTGCGGGATTTCGATGCCGTGGAACTCCATGACGGCGGTCACTCTAAAAGGAAAGTCGAGCGGGTGCGGCGGAGGCATTCGGCCGACAGGTCCATCAAGCCTTCCTCGGTGCGAACTCTGTCGATCCGCCGGCCGGGGGCCGCCGCCCGGGAGTTGAGCCTGGGGGGGATCAGGGCAATCGAGGCGTGAGAGAGTCGGGGCGCGGAGGCGAGAACCCACGGCGGCAGTCGGGGCGGCTGGGCCATTTCTCCTCCGCCGCACGACGCGGAGCGTCGTGCCACCCTCCTCCTCCGCCGCACGACGCGGAGCGTCGTGCCACCTCTCTTGTGCCACCATTCTGCTACGCGTCCCTTCCGGGGGCCGATCGGACATGTCGGCTTGACGGATCTATGGCATAATCCACGCGTGAGGGTACGGCTACAGGAGCAAGGCCATGATCCACAGCATGTTCTCGTCCGATGCCCTGCTGTTCACGGTGCCCGCCCTGCTGGGGACGATGGTCTTCCTGCTCAAGCTGGGGCTGCTGGCTCTGGGCGGGGCGGCCGATCACGATGTCGATGTGCCCCATGATGTGGACATCCCCCATGATGTGGATGTGCCGCACGACATCGACGTGCAGGCCGATGCACACGATGCGCTGGGGCACGATGACTCGACGGCCGCATTCACTTACCTGTCGATCCAGGGGATCGCGGCATTCGTGATGGGCTTCGGCTGGGGTGGCCTGATCGGCCTCCGCACCCTCGAGTGGGACCTGCTGCGCAGCCTCGTAGTCGCGATCGCCTTCGGCGCCTTCCTGATGTGGCTGCTGGGGATCCTGCTCCGCGCTGTCTACAGCCTCCAGCAGAGCGGGAACATCCGCATCGCGGACACCGTCGGCTGCGAGGGCGTGGTCTACACCAACATTCCGGGGGCGGGCGATGGACGCGGAAGCGTGCGCATCGTCATCGAAGACCGAGCCCGCATCTACAACGCGGTGACGGAAGGCGAAGCGCTGCCGACCAAAAGCCGCGTGCGCGTCACGAAGGCGAACCGGGACAACTCGGTGACGGTCGTGAAGCTCTGATGAATTACAATCACCGCCATGGTGAAGGAGATTGGCGATGTTGCACGATCTGACTTTGGGCACTGCGGGCAATAACGTGATGTGGCCCCTGCTGGGCGGGCTGGCCGCCGTCTTCTTCGTCCTCCTGCTCATGATCCTGATCGTGGCCTCGCGGTACAAGCGATGCCCGAGCAACCGGGTGCTGGTGAAGTACGGCAAGGTGAGCGGGGCGAAGGCGGCGAACTGCTTCCACGGGGGCGGCGCGTTCATCTGGCCTCTCATCCAGGATTTCGCCTTCCTCAGCCTCGAGCCGCTGGTGATCGACATTCCCCTCGAGGGCGCGCTTTCGCTGAACAACATTCGCGTCAACGTGCCCGCCACGTTCACCGTGGGCGTCTCCACCGATCCGGTGCTGATGAACAACGCCGCCGAACGCCTGCTCATGCTCGATGATCGCAAGGTCAAGGAGCAGGCGCAGGACATCATCCTCGGCCAGCTTCGTCTGGTCCTCGCGACCCTTTCGATCGAGGAGATCAACAAGGATCGCGAGAAGTTCATGAACCTCATCAACGAGAACGTCGCCCAGGAGGTGAACAAGGTCGGCCTTGAGCTGATCAACGTGAACATCCGCGACATCACCGATGAGAGCGGCTACATCGTGGCGATCGGCCAGCGGGCCGCGGCCGAGGCGATCAACCGGGCCAAGGTCGAGGTCGCCCAGCAGGAGCGCGATGGCGCCACCGGCCAGGCCACCGCCGACCGGGAGAAGGTGGTGGGCGTGTCCAACGAGTCGGCGACCGCGGCCGAGGGCCGCAAGGAGGCCGAGCGCAAGCAGCGCGTCGCCGTCGCCGCCCTCGAGGCCCGGGCGATCAAGGGTGAGGTCGAGTCGAAGCGCGACCTGGAGATCGCCACCGCTGAGCGAGACGCGGAGACGGTCGCAGCCCGGAAGCGCGCCGAGCAGCAGCAGCGCATCGAGGTCGCCGACGCCGAAGCGCACGCGGTCGAGGGCGAGAACACCTCCCAGGCGCAGATCGCCGAATACAACGCCAAGCTGGCGGAAATCCAGGCCGAGGCCAGGCGGCGGGCGGAGGTCGCCGCCGCCGAAGCCAGGGAAGCGATCTTCAAGGCCGAGCGCGAGCAGGAGCTCGCGCGGCTGGGCAAGGAGCAGCTCGCCCCGCAGGAGATCGAGAAGATGCGCATCGAGATCGCCGCCGAAGCCGAGGCGGAGAAGGCGCGGCGCGAGGCGCGAGGCCAGGCCGACGCCATCCTCGCGAAATACCTGGCCGAGGCCGAGGGCACGCAGAAGGTTCTCGAAGCAAAGGCCGAAGGTTATCGCCGGCTCGTGGCGGCCTGCACGGAGAATCCGCAGATCGCCCCCACCCTGCTCATGATCGAGCAGCTTCCCACCCTCGTCGCCGAGCAAGTCAAGGCGATCCAGAACCTCAAGATCGACAAGATCACCGTCTGGGACTCAGGCCGCAACGGCAGCCGCTCCGCAGGCAACGGCTCCACCGCGGACTTCCTTTCGAGCCTGATCGGATCTCTGCCGGCGATGCACGAGCTGGCCCACCAGGCGGGCATCGAGCTGCCCTCGGTCCTGGGCAAGGTGAAGGACGACGAGGTCCACGCCGCCGCAACCGTGGAGGCCAAGCCCCCGCAGACGGTGGAGGACAGCGACCTGGCGCCGCACGAGACATAAGCGGCCTCCTTAGAATGCGGATCACCGTCGCCGTCGGAAGGAACTGACGTGCCTGATGCCGCCTTTCATGCCGACGCCTCACCATTCCTCACCGTCATCGCCTGGCCGGATGGCTGGGATCGCGAGGCGGTCGCCCAACTCCTGGCGCGCGAGGCGGGGCTGGATCTGCCCACGCTTCGACTGCGGCTGGGCAGGGCGCCACCGATGATGATCGGCCAAGTCGATGCGCCGGTGGCCGGGGCCGCGATCACCGCCCTCATCGCCCGCGGCGGCGACGCCTTCGCGCCCACCCTGGCGGACATGACCGCGCTCGGGCCGACGCTGAAAATCAAGGACATGCGCCTCGTCGAGGGCAACCTGGAGTTGGACCTGTGGAGCGGCCTGTCGACCACGATCCGGCGCGAGCAGGTCCAGATCCTCATCCGAGCCCATCTGCGCAAGAGCGCAACCACCGTCACCCATCCGTCGATGCACGCGCCGGGCAGGTTGGGTTCCGCCGGTCGCGTGCATCTCGTCGGCGGCCTCGGGCTCGGTGTCGGCCTGGGCGCGATGGGCCTCGCCGCCGCGTACGGCGCATCCTACTCCGCCAACGCCTCGTTCGGCGATGTGCAGCGCGATGTGAAGACCTCCGACAAGCTTGACATTCACACTCCGGAGGGCTCGATCTACCAGATCGACGGCGATCGCTTCGCCTATCTCATCCTTGGCGAGCTGCGCGGCCAGGGTGACAAGAACAACATGGACAAGATGTGCGAGCTGCTGACCCACCTCGCCCCGGACCCGATCGTCGATCCCTACTTCCCGCTCTGGCGCGCCCCGGCGGGCTACCGGCGCCTGCGTCTGCCGGACATGAAGAGAAACCGGGAGGATCCGGCATTCGCGTTCTACAGCCGCTGGGCGGCGCTGATGTACCGCCACGTGATGGGAGGGTGAGAAGGCGCATCGGCGCTCGGCGACCGTCTATCGCGGCTTGCCGCTTCGCGCGCCCCGTCGATCCACCCGGACCGTCAGCGCCCGCGGGTATTCACCCGCGGCTATGAGCTGAGCGATCTCTCGGTCGCTTCGTCGTCCATGTCCTCGACTGATGCCCCCGCGATTGCGGCGTCAATCGCCTCGATGACGAGACGAAGTTCTGCGGCATCGGCCGCTACGCGCGCGTTTCGGCGTCGTCGCGCCTGGCTTGTAGTTCGGCCGCCTCGGTCGGCGGCGCCTGCTGGGCCTTGGCAAGCTCCTCGGCTTGAGCCGCTTCGATGATCTCCTTGGCCTCGTCCTCCGTGATGTTCCCGAAATGAAGGTCGATGAGCGCGTTGACGACATCGCCCAGTCCGACGCGCCGGCTGAGGGTCACCGCCCGGTCGTAGCTTGCGCGGCGAAACGCATCGCCCCACATCGCCCACAGCCACAGCCCCAGCAGGATCGGCGTCGCCAGCGCATAGGGCCACCATGGCGCAGCGGATGCGCCTCGATGCGGAGTGGCCGTCGCCAGCATAATGGCCGTGATCAGGCAGACGATCGCCGCGATGAACAGCGCTGTCCGGAGCCACGCGATGAGCCACGACTTGACGCTCAGCCCGATGGACGCACCGTGCCATTCGTCGCCTTGCTGCCCGAGCACGAGATAGCTGCCCATGGGGATCAGCGGCAGATACCACGCGTGGCCAAACCGGGTCGCGACATGAAACAGGCCCGGCACCTCGTCCACCTTCCCGTACAGACGCGAACCGAAAATGATGATCATCACGCACCCCATTCCCGCGGAGACGGCAGGCAGCGCTGCCCCGTCGTCCCGGCGAGGGACAGGATACCATGAATCGATTCATTGGGATACATAGACGGGAGAATCGCCGGGACGCGCGGGTCGTGCATGCCCCTGGACCCGCCGGCCGCTGATGAGAATGCGGGCGATCGGAGCCGGACCCTGTGGGTCCGCAATCGCCGTCGAGCCTCAACGGCGAGACCACGATGTGGCGGAAGGCATCCGAAGCAAGGCGAAACCTCCGCCCTGCCGCGGCGCGCGGCGGCCCCCTCTCCCTACGTTGGGTGGCTCGCCAGCGCCCGCGGGTACTCACCGGCGGCTATGAGCGGCCCCCCCCGCCCTCGCTCAGTCGCTCAGTCGCTTCCTCCCCCATACCCTTCCCCATGCCCCCGCGCAATCCCGATGCCTTCATTGTCCGCGACTTCGAGCCCGCCTATCTCGATGAGGCCGTGCGGGCGACGCTGGCCGATCGCGTGCGGGCAGCGCACACGGAACTTGCCGACTGCCGGGCCTGCCCCCGCAACTGCGGCGTCAATCGCCTCGAGGACAAGACGAAGTTCTGCGGCATCGGCCGCCACGCGCGCGTCTCATCGGCCTTCCCGCACGCTGGCGAAGAAGACTGCCTGCGCGGCTGGGCCGGATCCGGCACCATCTTCTTCACCATGTGCAACCTCCGCTGCGTCTTCTGCCAGAACTGGGACATCTCCCAGCGCCAGGTCGGCCGCGAGTGCGATGCCGACGCCCTGGCCGATCTGATGCTCATGCTCCAGCGTGAAGGTTGCCACAACATCAACTTCGTCACGCCCGAGCATGTTGTGCCGCAGCTCGTCGAGGCCCTGGCGGTCGCCATCGGGCGCGGCCTGCACCTGCCCATCGTCTACAACACCAGCGCGTATGATTCGCTCGAATCGCTGAAGCTCATGGATGGGCTGGTGGACATCTACATGCCCGATTTCAAGTTCTGGGAGAGCGAATCCGCCAAACGGCTGTGCAAGGCAAAGGATTACCCGCAGAGGGCGCGCGAGGCCATCAGCGAGATGCACAGGCAGGTCGGCGATCTACGCTTCACGCCGGATGGCCTGGCCTGCCGGGGGCTGCTCGTGCGGCATCTTCTCATGCCGGGGCAGCTTGATGAGAGCGAGGCCATCTTCCGGTGGTTTGCCCGGGACATCTCGCCCGACACGTTCATCAACATCATGGGCCAGTACCGGCCCGAGCACGAGGTGGGGCGAGATGAGCGGTACGAGGACATCAACCGCCACCCCACGCGGGCCGAACTCGCCGCCGCCCACGAATCCGCCCGCGCCGCCGGCCTCTGGCGGTTCGATGAACGCGCGATGCGGTGACCTGGGACGATGCGTGCCGGCGTTCGGTCGCGTGCTGATGCGCTCGCCTACCGCCCGCGCGGGAGGTCGCCGTACTGCTTGAGCTGGCGGAGTTGCTGCTGGATCCATGATCGGCCGGCGTGGGTGGCGAGGAGGCGCCGGACGGTCGGAAACACGTCCGACTCGCCATCGAGCACCGCGCTGCGCGAGGCGGCGGCGAGTTCGGCCCACGCCTCATCATTGATCTCCCACGGCTCGATCACGAGGATC
>Ga0272441_10006667_pt1 | contig 19181 bp, 16 predicted proteins | sample SSMProp6N_FD_193582 | JGI IMG/M metagenome (GOLD analysis project Ga0272441, IMG submission 193582) | Marine sediment archaeal communities from Little Sippewissett salt marsh, Falmouth, MA, United States - SSM-Prop-6N | ecosystem: Environmental > Aquatic > Marine > Wetlands > Sediment ... | reverse complement strand
TCCGGAACTGCCTGCCCCAGCCCCCCTTTCCGTTTGACTTAGCGCCCCCGCGTTGTAGAATCCCCCGCATGAGACGCAACGAGGGATTCACGCTGGTCGAACTGCTCGTCGCGGTCTTCATCTTCTCGGTGGGGATCGTCGGCGTGCTCGCGCTCTTCGTGGGCGCGGCCCAGTCGAGCCGCATCGCCGCGGAGGAGACCGAGGCCGCCCTCGTGGCGCACTCCATCGTCGCCGAGCTTCGCTCGGAGGTGGAGGCGGGCAGGAAGATCACCAACGTGATAAACGTCCGGCACCCGGACTTCCCGAAGTTCCATTACTCGGTGGACGCGGTGGCGCTGGACAAGACGGGGAGGGAGTTCTTCGTCGAGATCACGATCACCGTGAAGCGGCGGAGCAGGGCCTACAACGAGAAGTTCAGGACCATCATCGTGAGGAAGCAGTGAGCGTTCGCGCTGGGAGGCATCGATGTCAGGCAGGTCGGTAGCGGTAGCCGGCGCCACGGGGGCGGTCGGCGCGGAGATGCTGAAGGTGCTCGAGAAGCGGGAGTTCCCCGTCTCGAGGATGAAGCTGCTCGCGAGCAGCCGCTCCGTCGGCAAGGAGCTCGAGTTCGCGGGCGAGAAGATCGCCGTCGAAGAGCTGAAGACCGACTCCTTCAAGGGCGTTGAGATAGCCCTCTTCTCGGCGGGCGGGGACCGATCGAAGGAGTTCGCCCCGGCGGCCGTCGCCGACGGGTGCGTCGTGGTCGACAACTCGAGCCACTTCCGCCTCGACGAGGGCGTGCCGCTCGTCGTCCCCGAGATCAACCCCGAGGCAGTGAAGAGCCACAACGGCATCATCGCCAACCCCAACTGCTCGACGATCATCGCCGACGTGGCCGTATGGCCGCTCCACAAGGCGGCGACGGTGAAGCGCATCGTCTGCGCCACGTACCAGGCGACCTCGGGCGCCGGCGCCAAGGGGATGGCCGAGCTCGAGGAGCAGGCTTCGGCCATCGAGCGCGGCGAGGAGGCGAAGGTGGAGTTCTTCGCTCACCAGATCGCCTTCAACCTGATCCCGTCCATCGGCGGCTGGGCCGGTAACGGCTACTCCACCGAGGAGATGAAGCTACTGAACGAGACGCGCAAGATATTCGGCGACGACTCGATACGCGTGAGCTGCACCACCGTCCGCGTGCCCGTCTACCGCGCGCACTCCGAGGCGATCAACCTCGAGCTCGCGTCGCCCCTCTCGGTCGAGGAGGCCAGGGAACTCATCCGCGAGGCGCCGGGGGTCGAACTCGTCGACGACGCCGAGAACGAGGTATACCCGATGCCCCTCGACGCCACCGGCCGAGACGATGTGCTCGTCGGGCGCATCCGGAAGGACGAGTCGGTGGAGAACGGCCTCGACATGTGGGTTTCGGGCGATCAGCTGTTGAAGGGGGCGGCCCTCAACGCCGTCCAGATAGCGGAGCTGCTCTAGTGCTCTGTTGCGCAGGTTGCGCAACAGAGCGCCGCTGGGGGTTTGGGGGCGCGGCGAGGCGCCCCCAAGGGGTGACAGCGGAGCGGCCCGAGCGTGCGAGGGCCGCGGAGCGCCAAAGGGGGCGGAGCCCCCATGGAAGTGCCGTGTTGGGCGCCCGTCGGCGGCGCGTACTCTCGCAGGACTTGCCCAACACGGCACTGGCGTGCGGGCCGGCCGGGGGACGTCGATGCCGAGGCTCAAGCTGACCCTCGAGTACGACGGCGGGTGCTTCCTCGGCTGGCAGGTCCAGGCCGAGGGACCGACGGTCCAGGGCGAACTCGAGCGCGCGCTCGCCGAGCTCACGGGCGAGGCCGTCCGCGTCGCGGGCTCCGGCCGCACCGACTCAGGTGTCCACGCGCGCGCCCAAGTTGCCAGCTTCGACACGGAATCGTCGATCCCGCCGGAGAAGTTCCCCGCGGCGCTCAACTCCCTGCTGCCCGAGGGCGTTTCGGTCCTCGCGTGCGAGGGGGTGCCGGCGGACTTCCACGCGCGGTACTCCGCCCGCCGGAAGCTCTACCGGTACGTCATCATCTGCCGCAGGCCCGGCCTCGCGCTCGACCGCGAGCGCGCGGCGTGGGTGCCGGAGGAGCTGGATACCGCGAGGATGATCGAGGCGGCAGGGCACTTCGTCGGCGAGCACGACTTCCGAGCTTTCGCCACGGACGTCGACGACGAGGAGAAGGGCACCGTGCGCGAGGTTATACGCTGCGACATCGAGCGCTGCGGCGAGTGGATCGAGATCGACGTCGAGGGCACGGGGTTCCTCCGCAAGATGGTGAGAACCATCGTCGGCACCCTCATAGACGTTGGCCGCGGCCATACCGCGCCCGGTGATATCCCGGCGATCATCGAGTCTCGCGACCGCAAGCGCGCCGGGCCGACCGCGCCGCCGCAGGGGCTCTATCTCGTGGAGGTGAAGTACTGATGCGCCGCCTCGGCATCATCCTCGGTCTCGCGGCTCTCGCCGCCGGATGCTCTCCGGCCGACGGCCGCCCCGCGCCCAGGCCCGCCGACGGGCTCGTCGTCAGGCTGAAGAGCCTCGGCGTCTTCAGGCTCACGTACTACTGGGTCGCCGAGGAGGGCGACCACGTCGGCGAGAGGACCGAGGCGATCCCGGGCCTCCCGGGCAGGTATTCCCTCGCCTTCAAGAAGGCGCTCACGACCGAGGGCACGGGGCGGTTGCTCGACGGCCGCATCGTCAACGCCGCGGGCGGCGGGAAGTATGCATTCACCGATGCGAAATGGGGACTCGGCTGCCGCGGCCAGCCGCTCGTGCCGTTTCGCTCGATCGCCACCGACCCCAAGATCATCCCGACCGGCAGCGTGGTGATGATCGAGCAGTTCGTGGGCATGAAGCTGCCCGGCGGCGGCTACCACGACGGGGTCTTCTGGGCCGACGACGTGGGCGGCTCCATCAAAGGGAAGCACATAGACGTCTTCATCGCCAGCCGCTCCAATCTGAAGCACATGCGGCAGAAGCTGCCGAAGAGATACCAGGGCGGGGTGCGCACTATCGCGGCGCCGCTGGACCGGGGCAAGGTGAATCTCTTCGACGAGAGGAAGGCGCCGCCGCCGGGGTCGACGGAGCGGACGGCGCCGCTGCGGAACGAGTTCAAGATACCTGTGAACGCGATACTGCACTGAGGAGCGCCTGTTGAACTGGGTCGACGCGCTGATAGTGGTGGCCGTCATCGGCTACACGGTGGCCGGAGTGCTCCGCGGCTTCGTGTGGGAGCTCGCCATCTTCTGCACGCTTCTCTTCGGCCTCATCATGGGCAAGCTTCTATCGTATCCGCTGGGGATGATGATCAATCCTCTCGTGGGCAATCCGCCGGTCTCGAAAACGATCGGCTTCTTCATCGCCTTCCTGAGCGTTAGCGTCATCTTCCGCGTGGCCGCGAGCTTCGCCAAGGCGAAGATCAAGCAGTGGGAGTGGGAGGAGGCCGACCGCAAGCTCGGCGGCGTCTTCGGCTTCCTCGAGGCGGTGCTGCTGGTGATGGTCGTCTGCACGGCGGTGGCGCTCTACTCGCGGAACTGGCGCGGCGTGCACGAGAGCTTCCTCGGCCGCAAGGCCGTCGTCGCCTTCTGCCACATCCTCCCGAGCGGCATGAGCGCCCGGGCCTTCGGCTACCTCGAGGAGGCGACCGAGACCATACAGACCGAGATCGACCGCCGCAAGCAGCCGGCGGCTACCTCCGACGAGGAGGCCGCCCGGCGCGATGCCGCCGAGAAGGAGCGCATCCGCCGCGTCCGCGACGGCACTCCCGAGCCCGCCGAGATGGACGAGCCCCGGGAGCCAGCCGTCCCCGGAGGCACCGCGCCATGACCTCCGTCATGCACATCATCACGCGGATGATCCTGGGCGGCGCGCAGGAGAACACGCTCTACACCTGCACGGGGCTGAGGTCCTCCGGGCGCTGGGAGGTGGAGCTCGTCACCGGCCCGGCCGAGGGCCCCGAGGGCGAGCTCGTCGACGAGGCCCGCCGCCAGGGCGTCGCCGTGACCGTCATGCCCGAAATGCTCCGTGCCATCTCGCCCCTCGCCGACTGGCGCTGCTACCGGCGCCTCGTCTCGATGATGCGCGAGCGGCGTCCCGTCATCGTCCACACGCACTCGTCGAAGGCGGGCGTGCTCGGGCGCATGGCGGCCGCGCGGGCGGGCGTACCCGTCGTCATCCACACGATCCACGGCCTGCCGTTTCATCCCTATGAGAAGTGGTGGCGGAATCGAATCTACATCGCCGCCGAGCGCTACGCCGCGCGGCGCTGCGACAGGATCATCTGCGTCGCCGACGCCATGCGCCGCCAGTCGCTAGCCGCGGGTGTCGGGCGGCCGGAGCAGTACCGCGTCATCCACTCGGGGATGGAGACGGCGACCTTCGGCTCGGCCGACCTCGACGGCGCCGCCGTCCGCCGCGAGCTGGGCATCCCCGATGGCGCGCTCGTGATCGGCAAGATCGCGCGGCTCTTCGAGCTGAAGGGCCACGAGGACGTGCTCCGCGCGGCGGTGAAGATATTCGGCGAGGTGCTCGAGGCGCATCTGCTCTTCGTCGGCGACGGCATCCTGCGGGGCGAGCTCGAGCGGCTCGCGGCGGAGCTCGGCGTCGCCGACCGCGTCACCTTCGCCGGGCTGGTCCCGGCCAGGCGCATCCCCGAAATGATCTCCGCGATGGACCTGGTGGTGCACGCTAGCTACCGCGAGGGGCTCGCGCGCGTGCTGCCGCAGGCGCTCATCAGCCGCGTCGCGGTCGTGAGCTACGACGTCGACGGCGCCCCCGAGGTCGTGACGCCCGGCGAGACGGGGCTGCTCGTGAACGCGGGCGACGTGGACGGCCTGGCCGAGGCGACGGTGAAGCTGGCATCGGACGAGCAGCTCCGCCGCCGGATGGGCGAGGAAGGGCGCCGCCGCTGCCTCGAGATGTTCTCGACCGAGAAGATGGTCGCCGATATCGAGAGCGTCTACGACGAGTGCCTCGCCGAGCGGGGGCTCGAGCCGGCCCCGCCCCCTCCCGCCGAGGAGCCCGGGGACGATTCACAGTAAGGCCGCCCGGCGGCCGCCGACCAACCAGTGGACCGGCATGTCCTGGACCGAGACCGGTCGATTGGAGTCGGCACCATGCGGAAGCTCATCACGGCGGCGGCCGTGGCGGCCGCTCTCGCGGCGGGATGCTCGGACGACGACGCTCGAAGGAGGCCACACATGACGGACCCGGGGGAGGCGAAGGCCGTGGATACAGAAGGCCTCCCGAGGGCCACATTCGCGGCGGGCTGCTTCTGGGGGGTCGAGGCCGCCTTCCGGAAGGTCGAGGGCGTCGCCGATACCCAGGTCGGCTACACCGGCGGCCACGTCGACAACCCGACGTACGAGGAGGTCTGCACGGGACGCACCGGCCACGCCGAGGCGGTGGAGGTGATATTCGACCCCGGGAAGGCCTCTTACGCGAAGCTGCTCGACGTCTTCTGGCGCTCGCACAACCCGACGACGCCCAACCGCCAGGGGCCGGACGTGGGCACGCAGTACCGCTCGGCCGTCTTCTTCCACAGCCCGGAGCAGGAGAAGGAGGCCCGCGCTTCCAAAGAGGCGCTCGAGCGCTCCGGCAAGTGGAAGCGCCCCGTCGTCACCGAGATAGCCCCGGCATCGAGGTTCTGGCGGGCCGAGGAGTACCACCAGCGCTACCTCGAGAAGGGCGGCCGCTCGGCGTGCCGGATCAGGTAGGGCGGGGGGCGGTCCCCTCTCCCCTTGTCAAGGGGAGAGGGCCGGGGTGAGGGGTTACTTCGCAGCAGGACACCCCCTTCCCTCAAGCCGCCGCGGGGGGTATAATGCAGTAGCCATGGCCGGTGTCCGGAAACTCCTGCCGCGCTTCAGCCTCAGGACGCTGGTAGTCTTCCTGCTGCTGGTGACAGCGGGGATGGGGTTGTGGTGGCATTGGAAGAGCCCGTGGCAGATCGAGAGCGCTTTCAAGGTCGCTCTAGCTGATACCCCGTTCTTCGTTCGGCTCATTGACGGGGCGCAGAGGCTTGAGGTCGTCACCGGCCAGGTCTTCGGAATGCACAGAGGATCGGACCCAGCGGTCCTGAAGGCCGGCCTCGAACTCCAAGCTCACGTTTACGAAGTGCCTACTGGGAAACCGCTGGGCTCCAGCGAGTTGCCGACACGGTGGGTGCTTTTTGAGAGCACCGGCTTCATGCTAGACGATCCAGAGATCGAATCGATCCAGAGCGCAGCCCTGATCTCGCCCGACCGCGTTCGCCGCCTGCAAGTTGCCCCGTTCTTCTCACTTGCTGTCCCGTTGACTGGACGCCTGTCCGATGGCTACTATCCCTTGAGCATTGTTAGCACCAAGAATGGGAAGGTCCTGCAGGTCCTAGAACACGATTTCAGCTCTCGGGGGACATCCGGCGTCTTGACGCGCTGTTCCTGCTTCTCCGCCGATGGCACGAGACTGGCGACTGTAGGAGAGGACGGGTGGATTCACATCTGGCGACGAACACGTCCAGAATGGTGGTGGTGGATGTTCTACTTGAGGGAGTTCTGGCTGACCGCCGTCTTCGCAGGCCTGTTCATCTGGTCGGTCATCCGCGACCGCCGCCGCCTTGCGCGTGCGGGCTGATCGCCCGCTCCTCCGCCCCCGCAATAGATCTTCTCAGAATCACGAGAAAAAGCGCCCGGGGGGGTTCTAGAAACGGCCCATTATGGAGGGACCTGTTTCGAGGGTCGAGCGTGGCGACCGGGGCCCAAGAAGAAAATGCACTTTCCTCGGAAAACGTTCGGCGAAAGTGGTTGCCAAAACCCCCTAGGGTGAGAGGGGCATGCAAAGGGGGCGAAAAAGAAAATGCACTTTCCGCGAAAAAAGTCCGGCGAAAGGTGTGAAAAAAACGGCATAGGGTGAGAGGGGACGTTATCCCCCCCACCTCAGTCCTCCCCCTCGTTGGGGGGAGGAGGTATTGCGGAAGGAGGCGTATGACGTAGCTGACGGACGGGGCTCACCGGCGGAGCCAGGCGCCGTGCCTTGGCGGAGTCCGGGGCCCCGTGAAGGGGAACGCGGGAGCGAAGGTCCGAGCTTGCAGAAGTCGCGACGGCGACGGCCTGAGCTCGCCCCCGTCAGTACCCGGTACCGGTTGCTGGATGCAGCGCTAAAGACCCCGGTACACATTCGTGGGAGCACTGGCAGGAGCGTTCGGCAATGAACGTCAGGAGGTGCGCTATGGGACCGTGAATACGGGTGGCGCCGCGGAGCGCGGGCTTTTATTATTGGCTCACAGTGGAGGTGCAGAGCGTGATCAAGGTCCTCGTGCCAATAGGGTCGTCCGAGCGCGGCGGCAGCCAGCTCGAGCTGGTCCGCCTCGTCGAGCGCATGAATGCGGACGAGTTCCGCTTCACGGCGTGGCTCTTCGGCAACGGGCCCATCGAGGACGATCTCGATCGCCTGGGCGTCGAGTTCACCGTCTGGCCGCGGACAACGACGAGAACCCCGTGGGGCCTCTACGCGATGGGCCGGGCGATGCAGCGCGAGGCGCCGGGCCTCATCTACCTCCACGCGAGCCGCCTGATTGCCTGGCTCGCCCGGCGGCGGGGGATCCCCTGCGTCGAGCGGATCAACATGTCGCGGAGGCCCGAAGCGGGCGGCTGGTCGCGCTACCGCGCGATCGACCGCTGCTTCACGAGCCTGAACACCGTCGCGGCCGCGGCCTCGGGGCCGATAGCCGCACAGCTCACCTCCCGCGGCGTGCCGCCCGAAAAGGTGACGGTGCTCCACACCTTTGTCGACGGCGAGCGCTACCGGCATCCGGAGCTCCGCGGCGAGGCGCGGCGGGAGCTGGGCATCCCGAATGATGCAGTCGTGGTCCTCAACATCGGCCGGCTGGTCGCGCAGAAGTGCCAGGCCGATTTTCTCGAGACCGCGGCGCGGTGCCTGCCGGCGGACGACTCGCTTCACTTCGTGCTGTGCGGCAGCGGCAAGCTCGAGAGCTCGCTCCGGCGGCGGGCGGAGCGGCTGGGGCTGGGCGGGCGCTTCCACATGGCCGAATTCACCGCCCGGCCCGAGCGCATGTACGCCGCCGCCGACATCATGCTCCACACCGCGCGCTGGGAGCCTTTGGGCAACGTCATACTCGAGGCGATGTCGGCCGCTCTGGCCGTGGTCGCCACCGACGTCGACGGCACGCGCGAGGCCGTCTCTTCGAAAGAGGTCGGGTTGCTGGTGCCGGCCGGCGACGTGGGCGCCATGGAGAAGGCCGTGATGGAGCTCGCTCGCGACGGGAGTCTGCGCAGGCGAACGGGCGAGGCCGCCCGCCGTCACGTCGGGGCCGAGTTCTCGCCCGGGAGGGTGGTACCCGAGTACGAGGAGCTCTTCAGGCGGCTAGCCTCGGGGAGCGTCGGGCGATGAGCGGGAAACTACTCGGCGGAGGCGGCGCGGCCGGAGCGCTCCTCGAGCATGTCGCTCACGGCGAGGAGGAGGTCGTCCCGTTTGAAGGGCTTCGCCAGCACCTTGCCGATGCCAAGGTCGTGCAGGTCGTCGACGTCCCACTTGTCGAGGTGGCCGCTCACGGCGATGACCGGCAGGTCCTCGTGGCGGCGGCGGAGCTCGAAAGCGGCCTCGGCCCCCGACATGCCGGGCAGGTGGAGGTCGAAGATGGCGAGGTCGAACGCGTGTTCCTCGGCGGCCTCGAGTCCGTCCTCGGCGGTGCCGACAGCCGTGCACAGGTTCCCCTCGCCGCCGAGCAGCACCTCGAAGAGGCGGCGGATGGCCGGGTCATCGTCGACGACCAGTATTCGTCTGGGTGCGGTGGACATTCTGCACGTTCCGGTGACGTCCCTGTTTCCAGTATTGTACCATATCGGGCCATCGGGTCAAGTGCAGTTCGTGGAATCTTCGGGGCTGGGGCCGGAAGATCGCTGACTAGAGCGCTCAGACTATGTCTATCGGCCAATATACCGGCCCGGCAGGGCCGAAGAGGGCGGCGAGAATGTCGGCGGCGCCGCGCCCGCAAGTTGCAGCACCTCGGGGGAGCTCGGCCCCCGCGAGCATCATCAGCATCTCGCGGCCCGAGAGCCGGAGCTCTGTCGCTCCCGCCACGAGCCCCGGCACGGCCGAGACTCGGCCGCCCGAGATCTCCAGCGTCGCCTCGTGAGCGGCCACCGAGAAGGCCAGCTTCGTCGTGGGCGAGATTCCGGCCGTTCGCAGCCCCTCGGTCAGCTCTCCCGAGAGCTTCCCGAGGAGCTGTGGCAGATCCACGAATCGGACGAGGGTCCTCTCGCGCGTCTCCTCGGAGACCCGGAACTTCCCGCGCACCTCGGCGAGCAGAGGCTCGTTCGAAGGACAGACCACCGAGACCGTCTCGACCTTCCGCCCGGCGGCGAGCCGCATCACCGCCTCGAAGCATTCCTGCAGCGCCGAGAGTCCCCGTTCCCCGGGGAGCCTCCCGAGCTCGACGACATCCCCCACGCCTCCGCGGATGTAAGCGGCGAGCTGGCCGCCTCGCTCCCCGAGCTCGCAGACGAGGAAACCCTCCGGCCTGTCCTTCCGGGACCAGAGACGATGGCGCCGCCAGTAGTCGACACCCCTGACGATGGAGAGAGGACGTTGAGCATTGTAGGCATCATAGACCGCGGAGACGGCCTCGAGGTCGCCCTCCGGCTCGAACCACCTGACGCGGTGGCCGCTCGTGCGGGAATAGACCGTGTCGTCGGTCCTGACGCTGTAGGTGACCGACGGGCACTTCTCGTAGCCGCAGCTGCAGTAGAAGTGATGCACCCCCGAGAAGATGATGACGAGGTCGCAGCCGCGCTCGCGGAGATACTCGTAGCCGTCCTCGAGGAGCATCCGCCCGTAGCCCCTGCGGCGGTGGTCGGGGTGGGTGCCGACGTCCCCGACGCCGCCCATGAGCACGGCCGTGCGCCCCAGGCGGAGCTCGCGCACGTGAAGCCTCTGGTGCGCGACGGGGGTTCCGTCATCGAAGACAACGCGGGAGTGCTCGGGCCTAGCCCCCGGCGCGTGCTTCCAGATCGCCTGGTAGTACTCGCGCGGTGCGCTCGAGCCCCGGTTGAAGAAGTCGAGGACGAGGTCGAGCTCGTCCTCGCGCATGCCGCGGATCTCGATGGCCATGGTGTCTTCTCCGGTCGCGGGGCGGCCCATGACTATACGCCGGCCCGGCAGGGGGAGTCAAGGCCCGCCGCCCGCGGATTTCTCGAGAAACGGCTGAACCCTTTCCTCCCGGCTCCGTTTGTGCCGAACGGGCGGGGAATCCGAGAGGGGGAGTGCCATGTCTTCTAGAGCTGTCGTCGCTGCGGTCCTGCTGGGGTGTGCCGTCGCCGGGGCGGCGGAGAAGGGCGATCTCAAGGCCGAGCTCTCGCCCGAGCGAAAGAAGGTGCTGGCCGGGTCGAAGCTGAAGATGGGGGTCATTCTGGCCCTGAGGGGGGCCGACGCGCGGGACGAGTCGAGCGTGGCGGCGGTGTCGATCTCCCTGGTCATAGACCGGTCGGGGTCGATGTCGAAGGCGGGCAAGATGGAGATGGTCCACGTGGCGGGCCCGCAGCTCGTCGACCGGCTCGAGTCGCTCGACCAGCTCGGCATCGTCGCATACTCGAGCGATGTCGAGGTGGAGAGGCCCATGCTGGGGGTTAACGACAGCGACGGGGTCAAGAAGCTCATCAGGCAGCTTGCCCCCACATCGGGCACTAACCTCGGCGGCGGCCTGAAGGCCGGCATCGGCCAGTTCGAGAAGCTGACGGACGACGGCTCCGTCCGCAGGCTGCTGCTGCTCACCGACCGCCTGGCCAACGAGGGCGAGACGCGGCCACAGGTCCTCGCCAGGTGGGCGAAGGACGCGTTCGCCAAGGGCACCCGTGTCTCCGCAGTGGGCCTGGGGCAGAACTACAACGAGGAGCTGCTGAAGAAGATCGCGCATGGGGGCGGGGGTGAGTTCTACTACATCGAGAAGAAGTCGCAGCTGCCGGAGCTCTTCCGCAAGGAGCTCGAGGAGGGGCGCACGGTGGTGGTCGACGGGCTGGTGGTCACCGTCTGCGTTTCGGACGGCTGCCGCTTCAGGGAGATCGTCGGCTACCCCGCGACGGGCGGCACCGAGAAGTCGCGCGAGGTGAGGGTGGGCGATCTCTTCGCCAGGGAGAAGCGGACGCTGCTCACGCTATTCGACGTGGTCGCCCCCGAGGACAAGGCCCACGACAAGTGGCGCGCGGCAGTCGTGAAGCTGGCGTGGAAGGACTCGGATGGCGTGGAGCATTCGGTCGATCTGCCACTCGACCTGGGGGTGACCTACCTGGAGACCGACGTCGCGGACAGCCTCGACCCGAAGGTCCGTGCCCGGATCATCGAAACGGAGAACTACCGCGAGCTCGACGACGCCATGGAGCTCTACCGGCAGGGCAAGCGCGAGGACGCGCTCAAGGCCATCGGGGCCGCCGAGAAGCGCATCGCCGCCGAGAAGGCGACCGCCGGCGACAGCGGGCTGATCGCCCAGGCGGGCCAGCTTGCCCAGGCGCGGCGCGAGATGGAGCAGAGGCACGATCCCCGCTCGACGCAGCTCTACAACAAGTCCGCGGGCTGCTTCGGCTACAGGTCGGGCGGAGGCTCCGCCCGCAAGAGGGCCGTCTACCGGAGCGGGGGGTCCCGCGCCACCGAGTCGGCCGTGAGCGGATCCCACGGCTGGCTTGCAAAGCACCAGGGCAAGGACGGCTCGTGGGACCCGGCAGCCACCGGCGGCCGCGCAGCCGACCGCCAGCTGGCCACCTCGCTGTCGCTGCTGGCCTTCCTCGGCGCCGGTCACACCGAGAGCGCCGGCACCCATGCCGGGAACACGGTCGGAGCCGTGGACTGGCTCATCGGTCGGCAGCAGGCCGACGGCAGGATCGGCGCCAAGGGCAAGCTCCCAGCAGAGCCCAGGGCGCGGCTGCTCGCCGTGGGCGACCACGCCGTCGCGGCTCTCGCACTGGCCGAGGGCTACGGCATGGCCAGGCACGCGAAGACGGGCCTGGCCGCGCAGAAGGCCATTGACTGGCTTGTCTCCGAGAAGCCCTTCTCCAGTCTCGTCCCGCACCTGTCGAAGGGCGGGGCCCCGACGGACGACGAGATCGCGGCCGTCGGCTGGTGCGTCTTCGCCCAGAAGAGCGCCCGCGTCGCTGGGCTCAACGTGCCCCGCGAGGCTTTCGCTGCCGCGGCGAAGATGCTCGACCACGCCGGGAAGGGCGCGGCGGGCGCGTTCGCCTTCGGCGGCGCCAAGGAGCCGGGCCTGCTGGACACCGCCGTCGGCGCGGCCTGCCGGCAGATGCTCGGCCAGGCCGTCCTCAAGACGCGCCCCGCCGTCGACTGGGCGCACGGCCGGCCGGGCGGGCTGCCCGAAGCGGGGGCGAAGGGGACGGGTGCGGGGGCTGGCTTCGACTGGTACTACTGCTACTTCTGCAATCTCGCGAGCTTCCAGAGCGGCGGCGACACGTGGAGGAAGTGGAACCCGAAGCTCAGGGACCTCATGGCCGCCGCTCAGCGCAAGGGCGGCGACGAGGACGGCTCCTGGGACCCCGCGGGGAACATGAAGGAGCGAGGCCGCGTCATCACGACCGCGCTCGGCACCCTCTACCTGGAGGTCTACTACAGATATCTGCCGATCTACCGCTGAGCCGCGATGGGAGCAGGGGCGCCGGCCGGGCTCAGGCCTTGGGGTTCGCCACGCGGCCCATGAAGAGGATGGCTCCCGTGCCCCGGTCGCGGATGATGAAGACGAAGGGGCGGTCGGCCCTGAAGAGGGGCGGGGGAGCTGGCATCCCGCGGAGGGCCATGACGACGGCCGTCGCCGCGGCGGCCTCGGTGCCCTCCTCGTTCACCTCGACGAAGGCCTTGTGGAGGACGGCGCTGATGTAGAGGTCCCGCCTGCCCGTCATGCCGGAAAAGTCGGCCCTGCGGTCGCTGAAGGCGTCGGCCATCCCCATGGCGACGAGGGCATCCTTGAGGCTCACGAAGAGGGTCATCTTGAAGCGGGGCATCTCGAGGCGGACCTTCTGCCGGCGCAGGCGCGCGGTGACCTCGGCAATCTTCTTGGCGGTCAGGACCTTCTCGAGCCCGGCGAGGCCGTCGATGCTCTCGGGCAAGAACATGACCATCGAGAGGGCGTCACCCTTGTAGGGGAGCTCGAGGGCCTGGAACCCACGCCCCTGGTGGTAACCGAACTTCTCGGTCTGCTTCATCATGGGCACTGTGACCTTCTCGGCCGCGCTCACCTGGAAGATGCCGTCCTTCGTGCGGCTCTCCTTGAACTTGGCGGCCCAGTCGCCCTTGAAGTAGATTGCGTTGGTGAGGACGAGGCGCGTGAGCGGGCTCAGGACGCCGGCCGGGATGAGGTCCTTGATGCGGTCTCGCGTCTTCTTCTCGACCCAGCCGTTTATCTCCTTCCGGGCGCCCTCGGCGTTGCGGACGAAGTCGACGGATTTCAGTCCGGCGCCGTAGTGCTTTCTGTTCAGGGCGAGGAACGCCGACTGGAACCCGTATCCGCGCTGGCCCCAGAGGGCGTTGGCGATGGTGAGCTCGTAACCCGCGGTCTTGGGGTCGGCCTCGAGCGAGGCCGAGAGGTTCGCGCAGCCGGCGTGCAGCCGGTCGTCGCCGATCCTGAAGGCGAGGACGTCGCGCATCTGCCGGGCCGTCTCACCGCGCGCGCCCGCGTAGGTCATGGTGAGCGCCGTGGAGATGCCGTAGGGCGAGAAGAAGAGGTTGCCCTTCTTCGGGGAGAGCCGCCCGTAGAGGTCGAGGGCGAACTCGTTGATGCCGTCCGCCACGGGCTTGCCGTCGGTCGGCACGGTGCCGCCTGCGCCGAGGGCCGGCGCGGCCAGCGCCGCCAGCAGAATGCAGACCATCATCCCGGTCAGTGCCTTTTTCATGCGAACTCTCCCGCCAGAGGAATCCTGAGTCTTAGACCGCCCCGGGGGCGGTGGGTTGCGCTGAAACCGACGCCATCATGCCTCGGGCTTCGCGAGGCGGCCCATGAAGAGGATGGCCCCCGTGGCCCTGTGGCGGATCATGAAGATGAACGGGTGATCCGCCCTGAAGACAGGGGGCCGCGCGGCCGCCTCGCACTTGAGCTCTGCGACGACGGCGGTAGCGGCGGCGGCCTCGGTGCCCTCCTCGTTGACCTCGACGAAGGCCTTGTGGATGACGGCCGCGATGAAGAGATCATCGGTGCCGGTCATGCCCGAGAAGTCGGCGGCGTCGGGACTGAAGGTGTCCTTCATTCCCATGGTGACGAGGGCGTCCTTCAGCCCGACTGCCCGGGTCATCTTGAAGCGCGGCACGCTGACGACGACATCCCGGCGGCTCATGTTGCCCAACCATGCGGCGAGCTTCTTCCTGGTGAGCGCCGCCTCCACCCGCGCGAGCCCGTCTTTGGCCTTGGGCAGCACTATCACCATCGAGAGCTCGCCCCCCCGGTAGCCCATCTCGAGCACCTGGACCGCCTCGTCCTCGGCGTAGCCGAACTCCTCCGTCTGGTTCATCATGGGGACGGTGACCTTCTCGGCCGCCTTCACGAAGAAAGGAGCGTCGCGCGTGGCGCGCTCCTCGAACTTCTCCTGCCACTGGCCCTTGAAGTAGATGGCGTTGGTGAGGACGAGGCGCGTGAGGGGATTGAGGACCCCTGGCGGGATGAGGTCCTTGATGCGGTCGCGCGTCTTCTCCTCGACCCAGCCGTTGATGCGCTTGCGCGCGGCTTCGGCGTCGGAGGCGAAGTCCAGATTCTCGAGCCCCGAGCCGTAGTACGTGGCGTTCAGCCCGGTGAACTCCGCGAGGAAGGGATAGTCCTTCTGCGCCCAGAGGGCGTTGGCGACCGAGATCTCGCAGCCTTTGCTCCCGGCGACCCGGCGGCCGAGGTTGCCCGTCCCGCCGTGTAGCTTGGCGTCGCTCAGCGTGTAGCGGAGGACCTGGCGCATCTCGGCGGCGGTATCGCCGCGCGCGCCCGCGTACGTCATGGTGAGCGCCGTCGAGATGCTGTAGGGCGAGAGGAAGAGGTTGCCCGGCTCGGACTTCATCTGCGCATAGAGGTCGAGGGCGAAGTCGTTCGCGCCCCGCGCGGCGGCGGCGACGTCTTCCTCGGGGGCGGGCGGGGGCTCGGGCCTGGTGTCTCGCCGGCCGCACGATGCGGCTAGGACTGCGGTCACGAGCATGCATACGCAGAGCCGGCTTCGTGTCACGGCCATGTCGGTACCTCCTCGTTGGGTTTACAGGTGAAGCGTAGCAGACGCCCGGAAGGTTGCAAGGAAATCGGACGGGGCCGGGCCCCACGGCGACATGCCGTCCGGCGAGGAAGGCTATGCCTGGGAAGGGCGCCGGCCCCCGCATCAAAAAACGCTGAACGCGTGCGAAGGTTCGGCGGAACTGCGCGATTGCGGGATCCGGCCGGGCCCTACTCGATGCCGGGAGGGCCGTCTTCAACGCCGAGGGCCTTCTGGAGGCTCGACTCGGGCGGCCCGTCGGCGATCTCCTTCAGGTGGGGCATGAGGAACTCCCTGCCGAGGATCTTGAGCGACGCCACCACCGGTACCGACAGCAGCAGCCCCACCACCCCCAGGACCTTCGTGAAGATGAAGAGCGATATGATGATGGTGATGGGATGGAGCTTCAGCTGCTTGCCCATGATCCACGTCGAGAGAGGCCAGTCGAGGGCCTGCCCCACCGCGCCCGAGGCTATCACCCCCGCGACCCCCCACCACGGCAGGTCGACCATCGCCACCAGCACCGCGGGGATCATCACGACGACCGGCATGAAGGGCACGAGCCCCGCCAGCGTCATCAGCACCCCGAAGATGATGCTGAACCGGAGCCCGAAGGCGATGAAGCCGACAGTGCTCGCCGCGCCCATGACTATGCAGATGACGAGCCGGCCCCGGAAGAAGGCGGCGTTGACCTCGTGTATCTGGCCCAGGATATCGACGACCTCGTCGCGGACGTTGCGGGGTATGTAGGAGACGGCGGTGCCGTAGAGCTCGTTGAGCCCCATCAGGAAGAAGTAGGTGTAGATCGGGATGAGGATGATGGCCATCAGGAAGTAGAGCAGCTTCGAGACGGTGGAGAAGACCGCCTTCAGTCCGCCCGAGGCGTACTCGGCGCTCTTGGAGGCGAGCTCGGAGGCATTCTCCTTGGCGCGGCTGAGCGCCTGGTCGACGACGTCCTGCCGGTTGCCCCACTTCCAGACGCGGCCGAGGGCGCCGCCGAACCAGTGGTTCGGATCGGCGGAGGCGCGGCGGATCTCCTCTATGTAGCCGACGTCGGGCTTGCCGTTCCCGTTGCAGTCCTTGTAGAAGAGGACCCCGTCGAGCTTGCCGTTGCCGTTGAGGTCCTCCATGGGCTCGCCCGAGTCATAGAAACCGTTGCCGTTGAGGTCGTCGAACTCCTCGCCGTCGTCCCACTTGCCGTTCCTGTTGGCGTCGTGGTATTTCTCGGGCGAGTCCCACTTGAAATTGCTGTTCTTGTCGGTGAAGTCCTCGCCGGGGTCATGCCTGGCGTTGCCGTTGGCGTCCTTGAAGGGCTCGCCGGAGTCCCAGAGGCCGTTTCCGTTCCTGTCGGCGAGGGGCTCTGGCGGGTCGTACCTGCCGTCGTAATCGGCGTCGGTGAACGGCTCGGGCGGGTCGTACTTCCCGTTGCGGTTCTGGTCCTTGTAGGACTCGCCCGGGACGCGCCTGACGTCGGGGTCAAGGACCTCGCCCTTCTCGGGCGGCTCCACGTACTCGCCCTGGAACGCCCAGGTCCACTCGACGACCTGCTGCACCGACATCGGCACGCCGAAGGCGATGATGCCCGTAACAGCGAGCGCGAGCAGCAGATATATCACCCGTACGGCGCTGGCGCGGCTTAGGCCCCGCCTCTCGAGGAAGCATACGACCGGGTTGAGTATGTAGGCCAGCATCAGCGCGACGAGCAGCGGCGCGAATATTCCGGCCAGCAAGTACATGAGCACGACCACGAGGACCAGCCCGCCGATGGCGGCGACGAGCTTCCACTTGTGCCGCCGCCGCAGCATGATGGTCCTGGTGCCGAACTGTTTGGGGCCGAGCGCCATCTATTCCTCTTTCGCAGTCGCCTCTTCGACGACCGCCCTGAACTGCTCGAGCAGCCCGGCCATGTGCCTGCCGACCGCCTCGGCGTTCCTGACGCCCTCGTCGGGATCGCAACTCATCGTCGGCGGCACGTGGCGGAGCTCGTCGAGGTAGTCGTGGCCCACCACGCCGAGCTTCCGCGCCTGCAGGTACGGTTCTGGCCATACGACGGCCTTGGCACCGTCGCCGAACTCCTTCACGGCCGCCTCGATGTAGCCGCGCGCGTCGGCGAGGACATCCTCCTTGCCGAGCAGGCGGAGCCCCGCCGTCATCGAGCTCGCCTCGCTATGGCGCGACGCGCCGGGGGCCCCGGCGTCGGAGTAGATCGCCATGACGGGGATGCCGTCCTCGGCCAGGGAGTCGCGCGGGAGCGAGTTCATCGCGTAGAAGTTGCCGCCGTGACCGTTGACGATGAGTATCCGGCGGAAGCCCGACCGCCACGCGGCGCGGATCACCGCGCGCAGGTAGCGTATGAAGACCTCCTCCCGGACCCCGACGCCGCCCGAGAAGTAGTTGGTGCAGCCGACCCACGAGAACGGCACCGCCGGGAAGATCGTGCCCCCCGTCTCCCTGGCGATGCAGACGCAGCGGCTCATCACGCAATAGAGGTCGCAGCCCGTGAGGAGCCCCGGACCGTGCTGCTCGACCGAGCCGATGGGGATGATGGCGATGTCGGCGCCGCGCCCGAGCCTGTCCGCGACCTCGCCCGGCAGCATCTCGAGGAGGGAGTTGTCCACGGCTCAGCCCTCCTCTCCGTCGGGGCCGCGGAACCAGCTGCCGCGCTCGAAGCCGCGGTCGCCGCGCCTGGCGAGATACTCGTTGTAGGCCCGCAACCCCTCGAGGGCGGCGACGCTCTCGGCGGCCTTCCTGCGGAGCACCTCCTCGCCCTTCGCTGGATCGAGGCCGGCCCTCGGCGGGCAGGGGTACTCGCCGCTCCGGACCGGGCAGGACACGTTCACCCGGCCGGAGGCCAGTCCGGCGGCGGCGGACGCGATCGAAAAGTCCTTGCCGCCGGCGACGAGCTCGTCGTTAAGCTTCAGGCACCGGGCAAGGAGCGTGTCCAGTCCCAAAATTCTCAGGGCTCCGAGCACCAAGTCGTCCAGCGCCACGCCATCCCCCCCGACAACCTCGCCGAGATGGACGCCGGCCGCCGCGCAGCCGTGATCCTCGAAGAACTCCTGCGGCAGGTAGTAACGGGCGTAGTGGTGGAAGGTGACGAGGACGATCCGCCGGAAGCCCTGCGCGTAGAGGTCGTCCATGACGGCGCGGACGTACTCGTTAATCGCCGCGTCGGGGAGGTCGATGCTGCCCGGCCGCCCCGAGGTGCCGCCGGCCGGCCCGTAGGGCGTGACGGGAAGGTACAGCCCGCCCGCCGCCTCGGCCAGGAGGCCGGCGTAGGCCTCTGCGGCCAAGCACTTGGCGCCTACGGGCAGGTGGGGCCCCAGCTCTTCCACCGATCCGATCGGCACGACCATGACGTCGCCGCCGTTGCGGAGGTACCGGTTCACCTCCCGGCTCGGCAGATCGACTATCAGGTTGCGCTTCAAACGGGCCTCCCCGGGCGGCGCCCGGGAGGCAATGATAGCCTCCCGGGGCCGCGCTGCAAGTCAATCGGCGGCTGACGGGTTGACGGGCTGACGGGCGGGCGGCTCAGCGCTTTCCGGGCGGGGGCTCCTCCTCCAGCTTGACGGGCTTGAGCCTGAAGCCCTCGCCCTCGCCCTTGACGCACCTGAAGCCGACCTTGGCCCAGCCTTCCGACGGCGGGTAGAAGAGCGTCGAGGTGGACATCAGGCTCGACGGAAGCGTCTGCGACCAGTTGCCGCCGGCGGCCAGGGACCCGGAGTTGGAGGAGTCGACGACCCACTCGGCGACGTTGCCGCTCATGTCGTACACACCGAACTGCGAGACGCACTGGGGGTGAGTCCCCGCCGGAGCGGCGCGCGCCGTCGGGCCCGGCCGGCCGTCGTAGCAGACGTTGGGCTTGTGCTCGGGGCCATAGGGGAAGGCTAGCTCCCTGTCGCCCTGGCAGGCGCGGATCCACTCGGCCAGCGTCGGCAGTCGCTTTCCCTGCCGGGCGCTCAGGCGCCTGGCTT
>Ga0272441_10006666_pt1 | contig 19189 bp, 23 predicted proteins | sample SSMProp6N_FD_193582 | JGI IMG/M metagenome (GOLD analysis project Ga0272441, IMG submission 193582) | Marine sediment archaeal communities from Little Sippewissett salt marsh, Falmouth, MA, United States - SSM-Prop-6N | ecosystem: Environmental > Aquatic > Marine > Wetlands > Sediment ... | reverse complement strand
CTGGTCGACCCCAACACCGGGGTGTGGGCCAGCCGCGAACGGGCCCGCTCTCCTGTCCGTTCGCTGAACATCCTGCGCGGGGGCATGAGCTACGTCCCGCCGCTCACGAGCCTCGTTCGCAAGACCTACTCGACGGTTCGCATCACGCACGAGAGCCACCTCAAGCAGAAGCTGTATGCGCTTCTGGTCAAGTACCCGGAGGAGCCGAGCCGCCAGCCGCAGATGGGCTACATCATCGACAAGCCAAGGCTGCGGCCTTTGTTCAAGCGGGCCGAGGAGCTGACCAAGGCCGCCGGCATCAGCCGCCGCAAGGCCGCCAAGCAGCTACGGGATGAGTTCGGGGACGTTCTCGACTACGAAGACGTGCAGCTCGCACTGGATCTCGTCGGCCTCTCCGCTAAGGACATGGACACCATCCAGAAGCTGATGGTCGTCTCGGACTTCCAGGGCAAAAACGTCGTCTCCTTTTTCCAGGACGGCGAGCTGAAGCAGATGCGGGTCAACCCGGCGATCTACGAGGCCCTGACCAAGGTATCAGGCCGGCAGACCGCCGAGGTTCTACAGCATGTGGCCTGGATGACGAAGTGGCTTCGCGCCGGCGCCACTTGGAACCCCGAGTTCGCAATTCGCAACCCGCTGCGCGACATCATCGCCGCTGCGGTGCAAGCTAAGTACCTCGTCAACTGGCAGAAGGGCCCAATCTCCGGCCTTCGCGACATCGCCTGGCTCCCCGTGCGAATGATGCGCGGGTTCATGGACGCCCTCGGCAGGACGGAGGTCTACAAGGAGTGGGTTGCCAGCTACGGCGCCATGGCCGAGCAGGTCGCCGCCGACATCACGGGCATGGAGAAGAAGACGGCCGACATGCTGCGGGCCAAGGGGGCGCTCGGCACGGGCGCGTTCATCATCAAGCACCCGCTCTACGCGCTCCAGGCACTGAGCAGCCTGACCGAGGCCGGCACACGCCTCGCGGTCTACAAGAAAAGCCTGAGCGACCTCATGGAAACCGGCCGGTACACCAAGCGCGAGGCTATGCTGATGGCCGGCCTGGAAAGCCGCGAGGGGTCGATCGACTTCAACAAGATGGGCAGCTACGTCGCACCGCTCAACCAGCTCGTCGCGTTCCTGAACGCCTACATCCAGGGCCACTACAAGTTCTATCGCGCGCTCGCGGACAAGGAGAGACGCGGACACGCCGCCCTCACGGCGGGGCTCATGGTCACGCTCCCGAGCCTCATCCTGTGGTATCTGAACCACGACGAGGAGTGGTACAAGGAGCGCCCGCGCTGGGAGAAGAACCTCTTTTGGATCATTTCGGTCGACGGCGGCAAGACGCGCTGGTACTTCCCCAAGCCCTTCGAGATCGGCCTGATCTTCGGCTCGCTGCCGGAGCGCATGATCGAGCAGCTCACCGGCGAGGACCGCAAGGCCGCGCTCGACTGGCTGGCCCAAGCCACAGTTCGCGGCATCCCCTCGAACATCATGCCGCCGGTCACCGCCGCCATCGAGGGCGAGATCAACTACAGCTTCTTCCGGGGCGAGAGGATCGTTCCCGCCGCGCTGGAATCGCTGCCGTCTGAGCTTCAGTACACCGCGCGAACCAGCGAGTTCGCCAAGATGGTCGGCCGAGTCACCAAGACCAGCCCGATCATGTGGGACAACTGGGTGCGTGGATCGTTCGCGGGGCTGGGCGTGCATGCTCGCGACGTCGTGGACTGGGTGCTGCTGGGGGCCCAGGGCAAACTGCGCGGGGATCTGCGGGAGAAGGGCGACCCGGCCCGCTGGGGGCCAGAGGATGTCGTTCTCCTCAAGGCGTTTATGCGAACGGAGACCGTGACGAACACGAGATATGTTGACGACTTCTACGATCTGTACGAGGATTCGGTCGCCGCCAGCGCCGCCCTGCGCCGAGCCATGAAGGCGAAACTAGACCCAGCCGAACTGCCTTGGCTGGTGGGCGAGCACCTGTTCTACCTCGTGATCCACGACCCCATGTCCGACATCGCCGAGCAAGTCAGCAAGATCACGAGCTACATTCGTGTGGTCGAAGGCAAGCACATCGACATGGACCCCGTCGAGAAGCGCGACACGATCCGCGCGCTCTACATGGCCCGCAACCGCTTGCTGAAAACGGCCGTCGAGCAGATCGAGGCCCTGCGGAACAGCCCCGTGAAGTGGGAAGAAATCGCTGGCGAGCAGGCCCAGAGGCTGCGCCGCTGGCTGAAGTAGGAGGACGTCATGCCGCTGCCCGACCTTTCGCTGCTGCACCCCGAGGAGTTCCAGGTCGGGGTCTATGCGAACCCCGCGAACGTCATGGCGGAGTTCCAGCAGCTCATCACGCGATCGAACGCCGTGAAGGACCTGGCTGAGGCGGCGGACACGCTCTCGCAGGCCAACTCCGGGCTGATCGAGACGCTGGACGGGCGCGTGGACACGATCGACGACACCACCATCCCGGGCGTCGTCTCGACGGTGAACACGAACATCGCGAACATCGCTGCGAACGCGGCCGATATCGCTGCGAACGCGGCCGATATCGCCACGAACACGGCTGACATCGCCACGAACGCCTCGGGAATCTCGACGAACGCCTCGGCGATCAGCTCGTTGGAGACCGACGTGACGGCGGCCGAGGGGGACATCGACGATCTGGAAGACGGGACGACGCCGATCCCGCTCAAGCTCACGACTCTTGGCGCGACGACCAAGACGCTTGACGACACCGAGCTGTCCACCGGCGGCCCCAGCGGCGGCACGCTGGCCGGATACGCGGTCAACGGGGCCGCGACCATCAACGCCGCGAACAACATCTCCAGCCACGAGGGGCGGACCATCTGGATCTACATCGGCCCCAACGGCTCCGTGCAGTTCGACACCTCCACGGATGGGCGGTGGTGGGTGACATACGGCGGCACGCGCGATCTGACGATCGCGGGCCCTGGCCTTGTCACCCTGACCGCCGCCAGCGTCGGCGGTGCCTGGCTGTGGGCCATCGCGAGCACTGACAACAACTACCAGCGAACGCACTATCAGAGCGTCACCTTGGTTACCGGCGGGGAGGGCTCCTGGGATCAGGAGAGGGCGCAAGAGATCGTGCGCGTCGTGATCGGAACCTCCTCTCCGTGCTACCTGCGGCTGCCCGACCTTCACGAAGGGCTCATCGGGCGGAGGTACACGTTCGTAATTGCAGAAACCGGCGCGGCTCCGACATCTCCGTTTTCCCTGTACGCATACGACTCGAACGACGCCGTCGGCGAAGCCGGCGCGGCCACTTTGGCCGTCAACTCCAATACGGCCATCACCGTCGAGGCGATGCCGGCGAAATACTTTGCCGGCCCGGTCTCCAAGTTCTGGTGGCGGATCATCGACAGTACCTAAAAGGAGGACCCCATGCGCTCGCGAACCAAGCAGACCATTTCAATCGTCGCCGTGATGCTCGTCGCTGCGGTGCTGGCGGTGTTCGCACCGCCGGTTCGTGAGGCGCTGGCTGGCCAAACAACCTGGACCAGGGTCCTCACAGGCTGGGGTGGATTCGGCGGCTATAGACTGTCGAAGTTCTCGATCGCCGCCAACATCGGGGATGCGGAGTATTACATTATCAACCAAAGCGCAGAAGCTACTTACGCCCCCACAATATTTGGGCCGACCGACAGCTTCTATGTCTTGAGGGAGGGAGACGTAGACACTTGGGAAATGCGGCCAGCAACATACATCATCATGGTTCGCCCGGAAAACGGGACCGGATCGGTCGAGGTCCGAGTGGACATGGAATAGGAGGAGGCCATGCGTAGGTTACTGCCCGCAATTTTTGTCGCGATGCTCTGTGTGCTCGCGGTCTCACAGGTCGCCGGCCTTCCTGGGCGAACCAAGAGCAAAGTGAAGGAGTCGACCCAGATTCTTGTCTGGCTACCGCAGCAGGGCGAGGCCCCGATCATCATGCTGTCCCAGCGAAGCCCGCATGCGAGCATCGCCAGCCTCCAGACCGGGTTCGACGGCCTGCATGACCTCTCGTCTGACGACGTTGCCGAGGCGTACTCGGTGGACTTTCAGGACACGGTAGCGAGGGCTTACCTGGTCGAGGATGTCTTGCTGTCCAGCATCGACGCCTTCGAGGGCGACTCAGTGTTTTATACCGCGACAGTGAAGTACCCGATGGCTGGCGGTCCGGGCGACACCGTGACCGAGACGTTCACTGGCCGCGTGGAGCTGAACTACACCAACACCGACACCAAGTCCAGGGACGCGATCGAAAGCTGGGAGATCTCTCTCGGCCTCGCTGCGAACGGCGACTCCGTGATCGTGAAAAACGAGTACACGAGCGACTGGGAGTGTCGCATTCGGCTCGACCTGTTGTACGACGACTCCTGGGACTACTGGGACGTGGCGCGGGCGATTCAGGCCGGCGTGGACTCGACGGTGACGGCCGAGTCCCACTCTGACAGCTTCAAGACGACGATCCCGGGCTGGGAGGGCGGCGAAATCTACGCCTTCCTGCGCGTCTACGGGAACGACGGGACTCACTACCAGACGCTGCTCGACACGCTGACGCTGGATGCGCCGGGTCAGCTCTACACCATGGTGGGCCTGAGCAATCACGCCGGCTGGAACACGGCGGCCGTCGCCGACGGGATGCTGCCGGCGCGAACGGACACCGGGCTCGCCGCCGGCATCTTCGACATCTGCGTCAGGGACAGTCTCGGGGCCGAGTTCCAGGTCATGAGGGTTATCGGCGCGGCGGCGACGACGGTTCTCGACTGCCGCACAAACATGACCGGGTACAGCGGCTTGGCGCCCTACAATGCGAACAGAATCATCAACTACCGCTGGTCGGCCCTGGACTCCATCCCGGTCGGCGCGGAGGTGAATTTCGCGGGGGTGGTCCTCTCCCCCGACTCCTCCTACGGCGATCCGATCGTTCCGCTGGCGGCAACCGACTCCACTATTGCGGAATACCACCATCTTCTTCTGGACATCTGGGGCAACGACAACTGGGTCGATGCTCCGGCATATCCGAGCTACGGGGTCTGGGCGCGCAACGTCACCTGGAGCCATAAGGACTCGACCACGGAAACAGTGTGGTCTCCGACGCTTGACCAGAGAACCGGCATGAGCCAGGGAAGCTGGTACACGAATGCGGCGTGGCACGCGCTCGGCGTACCTTCGGACACGAGCCGGACGGCCTTGTGCGGCAAGGCGCAGACGGTGTTCGAGGAGGAGGGCTGGGGCGTCAACTACCACTTGTATGACGTGACCAAGGCGGTGCAGACGTTCGTGGACCTGAAGCCGGGCACCACGAATTTCCCCATCGAGAACAACGGGTTCTGGCTTGGCTGGCGGCGCGGCGCCGGCGGCAACGACAGCTACGTCATGGCCGGCTTGAACGACGTGAACGACTGCCCCGTGTTTGTGGCCCGGTACACCGTCGGCGGCCAGTACACCGAACCGTCGTGGAATGGCAAGCCCCTGGCGTTCTCGTGGGGCACCGACGACCAGGTCGCCGATCACAACCGCGAGATTTACGCCGTGTTCGACACGCTGGGCACCCACATGCCGATCTCGCTTTGCGTGCGCGGCGACAAGGTGCGGTCGGAGAGCGCAGGGAGCCTGCTCGCCGAGGACATTCTTGAGGCCGTGAACACTGATTCGTTCGTGTTCGTCCAGCACAGCGACGTGCATAGTGGCCTTGGCGTGATCGACTGGGGAGACAGCTCGACCATGCACCGCGAGATTTCGCGGGGGTGGTGCGACTCGCTGATCTTCTGGGATGAGTGCGGAGACACCTGCGGCGGCGACGACCCGCGTTTCCCGATCGACGTTCACGCCTATGCGAACGGCACCGCGAACCTGTACTCCCCTATGCGGCTGCAAGAGTACGGCTACAAGTGGGCGCGTCTGGCTGGCGGCGGCGAGTTTTACTGCGCCGACGCTGGCACGGCCGGCACCGAGGACCTGGGCCGCGCCACGTTCATGTCCCTCCGTGACCCAACCAACGTCTACGCCGTGGCAATCCTCAGCGCATCCCTATTCGTCCACTACAACCCGCCGGAGGCGCAGCCTGACTCGGCGACAATCGCGCTGAACGCATGGAAGGGGCTCATGCACTGTCTCGCCGAGGGACAGGCCGCGATGATTTCGTTCTCGCACGACGACAAGTCCGGGATTATTTACGACACCTCCACGATCGACATGGACGAGGCCGAGGACCTGGTCGGCGCCATTCTGTACTACGACCTGTGTTCGTTCGGAACCTACTCACAGGTCTATGACTGGTTCGCAGACGACACGGAGTTCGTGCGGCCGATCGAGGTGCCGACGGCGCACAGCGCCTACGATTCGATGTACGTCGTCGACGGAGACGGTGACAGTGACTACAACCCCTGGGCCCGGATGTGGCGCGTGCCGCTGAGGTCCCAGGTGATCGAGTGGGTGGCCGGCACAGTAGACGGTTTGGCCGAGTAGTGGACAGGAGGACACCATGGCGGACGACATGAACGGGAAGACCTTGCTCCAGATGGCCGAGGACATCGGCCAGATCAAGGGCATGATGGAGGCCATGAAGAACTCGATGGTCACCATCAGGGAGGATACCCAGTGCCGTGTCGAAAGGCACGAAGCCACGATGCGGCGCAATTCCGACGACATCGAGCTTCTGCGAACCAAGGTCATTCCAGAAATGACCGTCGACATCGTCAAGGCCACGAGCTGGCGGGCCTTTCTGGTCGCCCTTCTCGGCGCCGGCGGCCCGCTCGCCGTCGTGTTCTACAAGGTTGTCTCGTTGGAGAACGAGGTTTCAAGGCTGTCGTCAAAGATTGCCGGCCTTACCGGCTGAACGAAGGAGTCCACCATGTCTGGCCTGCTTAAATCTGTGCTGCAAGTGACCAACATCGTCGCAACCGTAGTCGGGGCCCTCGCCGACAAGATCCCGGCCCTGGAGAAGATCTACGAGTGGATCAATGATCTCGTGGACAAGGGCGAGGTCGAGGCGGACAGGTTCGTGGACCGCAACCTGCCGGTCGTGATCGAGACTCGTGACGCCGGCATCCAGCTCAAGAACGTAGGCCAGGCGATCGAGACCCTGTGCGACACTCTGATCCGCGCAACACAGACCGTGACCCCGGACCGCTTCGAGGCCGAGGAAATGCAGCAGGCGCTGGAGGACGCCGACCACCTACGCAAGCAGCTCGTCGTGCTGGTGGAGGGGTTCAAGGACCTGCCCGGGGCTGTCGCCGGCATGGAATAAAATATTCCAAGAATATTCTTGACACGCCCCTGGAGGTGTGATACCTTCCTGGTGAATCGGGGTTGCCGCGATCGGGGTGTGAGGTGGCCCGGTCATGAACGGAGTCTTCGGCAACCCCCCAATCACCGGGGGGCGTCATGCAGAAAAGGAAGCAGAGGCGCTACAGCAAGAAGAAGGGCCCGCCCGACAAGCCGCTCGCTGGGTTTGAGGAGCGGTTCATCACGCCAGAGGAGCGGGTCCAGCGGATCATCGCCGCCATGGAAGCGGTGAACATCCAGTCCCTCAAGCAGCTCGCCAACATCCTACGGCGAGACCCCAACCGATTCCGCATCACGATCGCGCGCGAACGGATGCAGCTACGAACGCTGCTGGAGATCGCGCATGTTCTCAACGTCTCGATGAGATACCTGACGGAGAGGTAGGGCATGTCAATTCCAGAAAGTGAATGGAAGTGGCTGGCTTGTCTACGACATTGGCGCTGGTGAGACAGTGACATGGGGAGGTAACTGGTAATGGGGCTGTTCGGATACAATAGGATTGACGAGGCCAACAGCAAAGAATTGGAACTCCTCAATAAAGAAAACCGCGAACTAAGGGACACTGTAGACCGGAAAAATTGCATCGAAAAAGAGTTGCTGAAAATGGCAGACAAGCGAAGTGCCAAGTTGGTTTTGTCCGAGTATCGCATAGAGATTCTTGAGTCGAGGCTCAAAGATGCTCAGAACCACATTCGCGAACTGCGGGACTATGTCAATGACCTGCGGCGGCTGCCGCCGAAACAGGACAAGGAGGCGCTTGATGCGTGAGTACGAGCGTGCAGACGACACCATTCCCGAGGAGGAGCCGCACACGCAGCGGGCCTGCGGCTCATGGAAGCAATCCTATTTCGCGGTGGAGAACCTGCGGCTCATGGAAGCAATCCTATTTCGCGGTGAAGAACAGGGGGTTCTGATGAGCGACAAGTACCCGGATCGCCACGAGTACATCGGTATGAGCGAACTCGCCGCTGCTCTCGGGCTGTCCAAGTGGAAGTCCAGGCGTGAGTGGTATCTCTCAAAGGTCGCGCCCGCGCCAGACGAGCCGACGGGCGACATGGAGCGCGGAAATACGATGGAGTCCGTCGTCTATGACTGGTTCGAGTCGCGGGGGGTGATGGTCTGCCAGCAGCAGCTTGAGCTACGGCACCCCGACCTGCCGATCATCAGGGCCCACCTGGACGGGGTGATCTGCCCCCCGAGCAACCAGGCCATCGCTGCCCTCGCGCATGTTCTCGAAGGCTCGGGCGCACAGCTCTACGATCCGCAGGGGCTTCTCAACGAGCCCAAGACTGGCGACACCTTCATCGTGGAGATCAAGTGTCCGCGAACGCGAACCCTGCCGCGCTACCAGGACGAGGGCCTACCGCCCGACTACCTGATCCAGGGCCAGGGCCAGATGCGCCTCTACGAACTCGACCGGAAGGTCAAGCCCAAGGGCATCGTGTTCGTCGTGTGGGACTACGACAACTGGCGTCCTCTTTTGATGGCGATCCCCTACATCGAGGGCATGGCGGACAATATGTTCGGCGAGGCCATGAGGGCCTGGGGCTGCGTCACACGCCACGATCTCGACACCCTGGAGGAGATGGGTCGCCTCGATCTTCCGGGCGCCACAAGCGATCCTGTGCCGTCTGACGACGACATGCCGCAGATGACGCACGATCTCGCTGCAATAACCGAACTCGAACAGTGCCCCGATCACCTGCGCGAGCTTTACGCGCTGGCGAGCAACATGGCCTATTGGAAGCGCCAGGTGAACGAGATTAGCGAGAAGCTCAATACCGCCGGCGAGCGACTGGAGCCCTTGATGCTCAGACTGGGAACGAAGAAGGTCAACGTGCCGGTTGGGTCTGTGTCGCTCGTTCGCAGCAAGGGGAGAACCGCGACGGACTCGAAGGCGCTCATGCAGCACGTTCGCCACTTGCGAGACCTGGCCCTCAGCGACGAGCGCGACAAGCAGCGAGAGGCGCTGAACCGGCTCAGGGTGCTCGACCTGGGGTGGTTCCAGAAGACCGGCGAGCCGTCGATTTCGCTCAGGACCAAGCCCGCGAACGCAGCTCCTGTGAGAGTTTTCAACACCGCCGAAATCGCGTGGGAGGACTGATGTTCGGACGAATCCATATCGAGCTGCGCCCAGTCTATGTCGCGATCTACACCGACAAGAACTTCATCCAGACCCGGCGCACGTTCCTGCGCCCCGCGAACGCGGAGAAGTTCCTCAAGTCGAAGGGACTCAAGACGTACAGCGTGACCGGGGTAGCGACCCGGACTGATCTCAAGAGCTACCGGAGGTTCGTCAAGGGCCACAATCAAGGAGAACTGCTTTGACCAGGAAGAAGAACGATGCCGATGCCGTTCTGTTTATCCTCGACTACCGCATCAAGAAAGGCGTGATGCCGACCTACAAGGAGGTCGCTGTGGCCATGGAGTCCAGTGAGCCGACCGTGGGCCGGCTGATGCAGGCCATGATGGGGGAGGGGTTGCTTGATGGCTCCCCTGGCCGCAAGCCGACCGACATCACGGCGAAAGGGGAGGCGCTCCATGAGCAGCTCTCAATCGAGGCTGACGAGAATCGTGACGAGGATCATGCTAGTGACGCCGGAGAACATCGCGGCGATCCGGGCGATCCAGAGGGCGGACGCGATCGGGGAGGCGACGAGGGTCCTATGGAGGAGCCAGCTTCGCCGGCGCCGCCCCAGCCTGGAGGAAATGCAACGCCGGGTCGACGTCGGCCTAGCGATGCTCGACGACGCGGGCTCGAACCCGGGGACTCCGGTGCTCGTCCCGAAGGACCTGCGCGAGTTCCCGCCGCCAATCCCCCCGCGCCAGTCGATGGGGGTGACCCCAAGCCCCGTCGACTGATCCGTGTTCTCAGCGAACAGCACATGATGCACGAGGCCAAGTTCTACAACCTGGTTCGCAACCAGCTCATTTCCGTCGGCCGGGGCGAGGAGCCCCCGAGCGAGGAGGAGGTCGCGCTGGTCATGCACACCATGCACAAGTACGGCCTCGACCCCATCATCCGGCAGGTCTACGCCTTCCGCTCGAAGGGCAAGCTGAACATCGTGGTCGGCTACGACGGCCGGGTGAAGATCGCCGAGAGCCAGCCCGACTTTCGGGGCGTGACCTACGAGGAGGGCCCGTTCGTAGACCTGGGCGAGATCACCCGTGCGAACGTGATGAAGGGCCGGCGGGGGCCGGAGTACATCCGGGCAATCTGCTGGCGCGAGGGCCGCAAGCCTGTCGCCAAGACCGTGTGGATGCACGAGTGGTTCCTGCCCCAGGAGAACTGGATCAGGTATGCGAACCACCGGCTCCAGCAGAAGGCGTACTCGCTGGCCGTCCGGGAAGCCTACGGTTTGAGCGTGATGGACGAGGAGGACGCCGGGCAGATCAAGTACCACGACGCCAAGGCGGAGGTTCTCGACGGGGCCGGCAACGCCTCGATGCTCGCGCTGGAGTCTATGGCCAAGGCGATGTCCGCCACGCAGAGGGATGTCGAGGAGTATGTGTCCAAACGGACACAGCCCTCAGACGCCCCAGGATCGCCTGAGAGCGACGATCGTTCTGGGGGCACCCACCACACGGACGGGCCGGGAAGTCCGCTTGACGGGGACATCAGGCCTACTGTAGGGGGCGTAGACTGGGAGCCGCCACTGTGGGGCGACGACGACCCGGGCCCGACCCATGAGCGATAATGAGCATCAACACAGTCGTGATTTCCGGCTTTCTCGGCACCGATCCGGTTCGCAAGGTGACGACCCGGGGCACGCCGTACTGCATCCTGACGGTCGGCGTGAACGAGTGGACGGGCCCCAAGAGCAAGATCGTCCACTGGATACCCGTGGTCTGCTGGCAGAACCTCGCCGAGAACGTGGTGACGAACTGCGCGAAGGGCACACACATGACCGTGATGGGCTCGATCGAGACGTTCACGTTCGGCACAGGCGGCGACGGACCCAAGGCCAAGATGGTTCGTGTGAAGGCTCGGCGTATCGAGTGGCACGAGCCCAAGGAGAAGAAAACCCGAGGCACAGACGAGGAGGATTCTGGTGGCGAAGCTGACTAAGAACGACGCGGCCATCATGTACCACGACTTCCTGGACTCGCGCGGCAAGCGCATGACGGCCGTTCGCAGGGCGATCTTCACCGCCGTATGGGAGCTGTCGAAGAAGAACCGAGTCATCACCGTCACCGCCGTGTGGGAGCACCTTGCCGTGGACGACGATTCCGCTCCCAGCATTTCCTCAGTCTCCACGACGATCTCCGACCTGCGCGAGGCCGGCGTTCTCGTCGGCGCCGTCCCCCGGATGCGTGCCGAGCTACAGGTGGCGGAGCGATGAGCAAGGCGAACCGAGGAAAGGGTTTCGAGTGGTGGCTCGACCGTTCGTTCCGCCGCCTTCAACCAGACTGCGGCGTCGTGAAGATCGACCCGCCCGTGAAGATTCTCAGGGTCCACAAGACGAAGGCGGAGAACCGGATGAGTCAGTTCGTGGGGTGCTACGCCTCACGCTCGATCTGCGACTTCGAGGGCTGGTACAACGGCCTGCATGTGTGCTGTGAGGCCAAGGACTGCACGATCAGGTCCGCCTTCTATCCCGCCAAGGCGCTCCGCGAACACCAGATGGACAGGCTGATTGCGAACGACCTGGCCGGCGGGATTAGCTTCCTGGCTTTGCGGTTCCGTGCCGACGACCCACAGCAAGACGTGATCGCGATGCTCAACGTAGCCGGCCTGGTCGGTGTGGTTGCGCGCGCCGCGCCGAGAAAAGGTCTCAGGTGCGGAGACTTCGATCAGGCCGGCGACATGATGCTCATGACCTACGGCCCTGGGTATCTCAACGAAATGGAGGCGTGGCTGGAGTTCTGCGCGCGGACCTCGCGACTCAAGCCCCTAGATGAAGTTCATCGTAAAGAGAGTTCCAAGGGAGGGCCAGTACAGATGAAGTATAGGAGTAAAGACTAGGCTCTAGTATAGAGCACACCCGTCTAAAGCCTGTCTTTCTTGAGAGGGTCTACCACGGTAGGGATGAAGTATATAGATACAAAAGCAAGAGGAGTGCCAGGTGGAGCTTTTCAGGACAAAGGAGATAGTCGTGGGCAAGGCAGCGAAGCGCGAACGCAAAGAGCTGGCACGAGAAGTGCTCCGGTATCTCAACGAGAGAACCGGGCGGAGTTTCCGGCTGACCACAGAGGCCCACCTTCGCCCGATAGCAGCAAGGCTCGATGAGGGTTACAAAATGAGCGACTTCGCCAAGGTGATCGACCACAAGGTCCACGAATGGGGGGACGACCCCAAGATGAGGGGATACCTCCGTCCGCAGACACTGTTCGCACCGTCGAAGTTTGATGGCTACCTGCAAGCGGCCCGCGAGGCGCCCCCGCCGCGTGACCTCTGGGCCGAGATCGAAAGGGAGCGGCGGGAGAGGAGTTAGATCATGGGCATCCTGGACGAACTGGTCGAGATCGCCGTTCTCGTGAAGGAGATCAGGGAAGACGTGGACAAGCTGCGCCGCGACGTGGATGATGGGAAGAAGGAAGCGAAGCCGGCAGCCGGCAACGGCGAGACCCCGGCGGGCGGCTGGGTGGACGAGCCACGAGAGGGTCCGCCTCGGCACGAGACGGCGTGGCGACCCCGCGAGGACCGAATCGTTCGCGGCATGTGGGAGGAGGGGTTCTCCGATGAGCAGATCGCCGAGTGGGTCGGAAGAAGCGAGACAGCCGTCGCGATCAGGCGCGTGAGGATCGGCGCAACAAGGAGGGGCCACAAGCATGCGTGACTTCAAGCACTGGAAAGACATCGCCCTGGTGCTGTTCGTGTTCCTCATCCTGCTGGTCGTGATCGTGAAGCACGCCACAGCCGAGCCCTGGTCGGTCTACTGGGATCGCGAGTGGAGAACACCGAGCAGCCCTCCCCCTGTGAACGAGATCGCCGAGTGCCAGGTGTCGGTCAATGGCATGACGGCGCTTCAATTCTCGTGCTATGACGGGTTCGTTGATCGCATGCGAGACGCCGACAGCCGGCATATCCCACTGTCCTACCTCTGTGTGCATGGCGTGCAGCAAAGCTGGGCGGAAGTGGAGAACGTCTACTGGCGAACCCTCTATGACCGACTCTACCCGGAGTACATCCTGCGCGACATCCACGGCGAAATGGTCTACTGCCAGCAATACGACCTCTGGCTGACCAACCCCACCATTCCCGGGTTCGCAGACATCATCGCCGACGTCGTTGCTGACGCGGTTCGTGATGGCCCATGGGACCGCGATTTCACCGGCTTCATGCTCGACTGGTGGGACTGGAGCTATCCAGACTGGCCGTGCAGACCTAGCTGGGAATGCACGGATCACATCGACATGAACGGCGACGGTGTTCCCTACGGCGACGACTGGCGCGAGTGGGAGCTGTACCGCCAGGCCGGCATCGAGCTGATGCGAACGCTCCGCGAGCGGTTCACAGAGCTGCGGGGCCGCGAGTCGCTGGTGCTCGTTCTCAACGGAACGCTGGCTTTCCGGGCGCCGGAGTTCCCGCCGGGCCTCATAGACGGCCAGGTGATTGAGGATCTAAGCTACTACATTCGCGACGAACGCGACTTCATCCACCTGTTCTCGTCGTTCGCAGACGTGATCGACGGGCCCTTGCAGCGTGACCTCATCATGATCTCCTCGAAAGAGGAGCCGACCGTGGAAATGGCAGAGTTTTTGCAGGTACTTGGGTGCCTGATGAACACGACCGTCTACCGGGAGGCCCACTATCCACCGCTGCCAGAAGTTGAGCCTTTGGACCTGGGTGAGCCCACGTCGGACCTCATGGTCCTCAGAGACCATGGCGTCGTCTACCGCTGGTATGGACCCACGATGGTATGGATGCAGTACACGGACACGCTTCCCTGGCGATATTACGTCGTGCAGAAGGGTGCACGTTCTCCCGTGCGGAGCGGCGGGTGAGGGTGGCGTGAATCGAGACGGGGGATTGATGGACCACAAAACGGAAAGGAGGTAGATATCATGTTTGAGCCGATTGTTGCGGGGCTGAGTGCCCCAGCCCTCGCCGGACTCGGGGCCGCTGCTGTGGTCGCCGGCGTGGTCTGTCTGATCGACCTTTTCTGGTGGCTGCGAAGATAACTGAACCGGCGGTCCGCCTGTCGGGCCGCCATTTACCACCACGTCACCATGATGGCAGCGGTGCTGCCTGTATGAAAGCGAGGGGGAATGAACGAAGAATGTATTCCAACGTGTGTGGTCTGCGGCTGCGAAGGAAACGTGTCGTGCGGGCGCGACAAGCCGCTAGACGACGAGCTTGGCTGCGCCCTTGACTGCGCCGGCGTGTGCGCGTGCTGTAACATGCTCGGGCGACATTGTGATGGGTGCGCGGGACACGAAAGCGAGGGGGAATCATGACCGATCACGCCAAGAATCTACGAGACGTTGCGAACGCACTCGAAGCCATGCAGCCCGCTGTTCTCGCCCACCCGGACTTCCGTGGCCTGGCTCGCATGTGCCGCAACGCGGCGAACGAACTGGACCAGCCGCCGGACTTGAACCAGATCCTACGCCGGGCCTTCCGCATGGACAATGCCACCATTAGGCACGAGGACCTTGCGAACGCGGTCAGGGAGGAGGCGGCGGTGGCGACTCACGATGAGTGGGAGCGGCGGCTCAAGACGGTGCCGGTCGGCGCTCTGTGGCATGACATCATCAGGGAGTGCACGCCTTACATGATCTCCGCCGGCATCAAGGCCGGCTTCGATGTGATCCTCGGCCACCTGGCTCCGCCCCGCCAGGAGCCGATGGTCTTCCGGCGCTACGAACGGACCGACGGCAAGGAGTAAAGCCATGCACCGGGAACAGGCAGAGAACCTGCTCGGCACGTTGACCGGCTACTACGGCCGGCGCCTGACCGACGAGGCCAAGAAGTGGTGGCTCAAAATGCTGGAGCCGCTAGACTACAACGACGCCCGTGAGGCGGTCGAGGACTACTGTTCCGAGAACGCGGTGTTCCCTTCGCTGGCCCGTGTTCGCAGGGACATCTACGCGCTCCGGCGCCTACGCATGGAGGCCGCGAGCGCGGACCGCGAGGTCAAGAAGGTCAATGAGTGGGAGCTGGAGTTCGGCAGGAAGGTCTGCCCGTTCTTCATGAAGCTGTTACGCAAGGAGCCCGGCTACACGGTGGAGAACTTCGCCAACGACTGCGCCGGTATCGCCAGGGTACAGGGGTGCTACGATAAGATCGACTGGCCGGCGTGGGAGAACGAGCTTGGCATCAAGATTGCATTGTAGAGAGTGCGCTGTCCTTTTGAGCAGGCTGTCCCTTTAAGGAGGATCTGATGAGCGACATGGTGCGGTATAAGAAAGTCAGCGAGCGGGTCGAGGTCGAGGTCGAGGTTCGCATTCGGGCCGGCGGGCAGACGTTCGCAAGGTCCGGTAAAATGTCCATGTTCGCAATCGCCGAAGACCCCGAGATTCTCAACCAAGAGTTTGACGCGATGCTGGCCCCGGCGACCGAAGTTGCCCGGCGGGTCACGCTGCAAGCGGGCCGGAAGGCGTGGCTCGGCCTGCAAGCTGGCATGATCGTATCCGATGCGGCTGTGCATCTGGATGGCGACGTCGAGCTGGAGAATTAGACTAAGGCGCGGCGGGCCGGCGGGCGGCTCCCTCTCCCTCTCCCGGCCGGTCGCTGGTTCCGTCGCGCTATTCCCACCCCTTGGCGGCTTCGTATTGTTCCGTTTCGCGAACGATGCTGTACGCTAGATCGCCGGCCACGGCTTCAAGGGCGGCATACTCAACCCACGTCTCGGGGATATCTCCCTCCGCGCACTGATACAGCAAGCATCTAATACTTTTCAGGCGTTCGTAGGGACACTTGCTAGGCGCGGGCCATTCGTCAAGCGGGGTAACCGGCGGCAGGTCTTCCTCGCCGTACCTTGCCTTGAAGGCTGCACAATTCATAAGATAAAGCTGATTTCCTAATAGGCTTTTTTTTGCCGGCGGTTCGCAAAGCTCGGAAAGAACGGCGGGCGCATCGCTGCCGGTTTCCCGGACCTCCGCGACGACGTTCGCAAGCGTCTGGTTTGAGACAATAAAGCAGGACATTTCCCCTCCCTTTGTTTGTGCTCCGGGCCGGCTGGGGACCGGCCCGGTTCTGTGTTTATCTCCCGCGCCAGTCCTCTTTAAAACCGATCATGGCCAGGATAAAAAGGACGGCTGCCGCTATCCAGTTCACGACCGCTCGCCGTCGCTGTCCGGCTCGCCGGTGCCGTTGGTCACGGCGTTGATGATGCCTTCGAGCTCCTCCTGCGCCTCGTCCATTTCCCGGCCCGCCTTGCGGCCGTTGTAAAGGTCGGCCAGGTTTGACAGGGCACCAGCGCAAGCGGCGATGATGCCGGCGGTCCCTGCCAGATGCCCGGCGAGTGAAGTTTCGGGCGCACTGAGAACGGCGGCGAGTTTCTGCGCCGTGTCCTTCATATCGACCGCGACCGATTCCACGTTGACATCCTCTCTTTCGACCCCGGCGAGTTCACCCAAGGCGGCGACCGCCGCATTGTTGCTGTGCGCGTGGATTGCTGTGAGCACACGGGGGACCGCCTCGGCGGAAATTGCCACAAGGCGGGCGACCTCCTCCGGGGTGTGGTTGTCCGCCTCGGTCGCGTCGATGTTCGCTTTGTGGATTACGAGGGTTGAAGCGAGTCCGGCGGCGGCTCTTGATAAGGCCATGCTAATATCTTTGGTCGCGTCCAGGGCCCTATCGATCGCGGCCTGGAGTTCGTTGTCTCGGTTTCTCATGGTTTCCTCTCCCTTGGGTTGGGTTGTTTGCAGGGGTCACGGTTGCTACCCCTGCAAGCGGCGTGCCTCGTTACTTCGCAAGTCCCATTTTCCGCGCGTGCCCGACAAGCCAGGCGGCGGCGCGTTCTGGCGTCTCAAAGTCCCGGTTACTGGATGGCGGCGGGATCAGATAGTCGATTTGCCGGCCTGCGAATATTGACATGATGTCGCAGCTTTCGCATCCCTTTAAATAGGTCCCGTATCCGTGCCCGGGGTTCTCAACGGAAAGCTCCATAGCGGAGAAAATAAGCCGTCTTAAAAACGCCGGGTGCGCGAGTGCAAAGGCTAGGCGGTCGGAGGATATTGCCCCAGATTGATCAGCAATCCTAACTGTGTAAAGCGCATCATGCCCGACCGATTGAACGGCGGAATATCCCGTAAGTCTTACGTCAATGCCCGACGCTTGCAGGTGTCGTACAAGCGCCATAATTGCCGCCCCTCGCCTCATGGCGCTTTCTGCCGTGATATACGCCAGGAAGTCAACGGCGACCCACAGATCCATCTGTGAGCCGAGCCGATCCGCCGCCGTTTCGGTCGTCGCGTAGCATTCCGGCTCGCCGTCAAGGTAGGCGTCCAGGTCGAAGCGTGGACCGCAAACGTCGTGATATTCAGTCTCGGCCTCGCCCCATATTCCGGCGGTAAGTTTCCCCCTGATTTCCGCCAGGGCTTTTTTGGCCTCGGCGACTCCCTCTTTCCAGCCCGTGCGTGCCATTTCTGCGGACTGGTTGCGGTTTGTGTTTAGATCCCAACTCTGTGCCGGTCTCCTTCTCAGTGAGTCATTATGCCAGCGTTCGGCGTCGTATTTTTCGGACGCGAGCTTACCAAATTCCGTCACGGTCAGTTCGTCCATGCGGTAACACTTGCGGCCTTTTGACCAGCCCGGCGGCGGTTCGATTTGCCAGCCCGAAAAAGCTGGTGTCCTTCCTTTCACGCGCACCAGGGTTCGGCCCGGTTTGGCTTTTTTGGTGGCCATTACTTGGCCCCCTCCATGATGGCGGACACAACAGCGAGCCCGGCGTTGATTGCGGATTGGTGGTCGCTATTTTTGATTAGGTCGACCGTATCGTCGTCTAGAAGCGTGTGCCAGCACAAGTCAAGGGCGGTTTCGGGGGGCAGACCTTGCCTAATCCAGGCGGCCCCCCTGTAGGTCACGCGCGGCGTTGGCCAAGCGTCGGGGATGTCGAGATCTTCGGTTGCCTTGCGAGCGGCGGCCACCACGGCTTGCCAGGCCTTGGCAAGCTCGCGGTCCTTCGCGTAGGCGGCGGCGGCAATCTTTCGCTCCGTGGGCTCGTGCAACGGCCATTCGATGCCGCAAAAACGATCCCGTAGGGCCTTGTCATGCTTCGCGCGTGCGACATATTCCGCCGAACCTCCTAGTAGCTTGGTATTTCCGCAAGCTACGGGGACCCATTGTGGCGAAGCGGTTAGGGTTCGCTGGTCGGGCCACGTGAAGACGCGATTTTCTAGGATCGTGTTGAGCGTGGTCGCGAGCTTGGGTGCCATGTTGTCAAGCTCGTCGAAAAGCATAACCCCTCCGTTCTCGAAAGAATCGAGAACCGGCGACGATATAAATTCTCCGGTTCCGGGAATGTGGTAGCCGAGCAAGTCCGCTCTGCCCGTGTGAGGCCCTAGCGTCACGGCGTAGAACGGCAAGTTAAGTTCCTCGGCTAGGCGTTGGGCGGCGTAGGTCTTGCCCGTGCCGGCGGGGCCGCAGAGGTAGGGGGCTACAAGCCGGCCGTCATCGTCGATCGGGTGAGTCGCAACCCATTTTAGCAGATGGGCGCTCGGGTGCTCGTCCTTGCCCGGTTTCGGCGGCGGCGGCAGCTTGGGCTTGGCGGCGTTCGCAAGCTCCTGAAGCAAGTCGGATTCCTCGCGCCCGGTCGCTATCTGCGCGATCTCCAGGGCTTTTTTGATGTCATCCGGCAGCTTGGTCTTGTCGATGGGCGGGAATTCTGCGGGCTGTTCGCTGTCTGGTTCGCTCTCGCCGTCGTCTCCGTCTCCGTCTCCCTGGTCTCCCTGGGCGTCTCCCTGGTCTCCCTGGTGGTCTCCCTGGTCTCCCTGGTGGTCTCCCTGGTCTCCCTGGGCGTCT
>Ga0272441_10006665_pt1 | contig 19191 bp, 18 predicted proteins | sample SSMProp6N_FD_193582 | JGI IMG/M metagenome (GOLD analysis project Ga0272441, IMG submission 193582) | Marine sediment archaeal communities from Little Sippewissett salt marsh, Falmouth, MA, United States - SSM-Prop-6N | ecosystem: Environmental > Aquatic > Marine > Wetlands > Sediment ... | reverse complement strand
AAGAGCTACGCCGGCGCCGCCGATGTCGTCGCCAGAGCGCTTCTTCTGAGCGAGCGCCGGAGCGGCGTCTTCTGGATATGCGGTCAGGACAGCGCCGCATGGCGCGACGTGCAGGAGCGGAGGGTACTCGCCCTTCTCGACCCGGACCAGGTGCTGCTGCACCGCCGCAGCGAGAAGTACACGGTCATATGCGCGCGCGGCCGGTCGCACCGCACGGCGACGCTTGTCTTCAAGACTTACGAATCGGGCGCGCAGGCCTTCATGGGCGCCGACGTCGACGGCATATGGCTCGACGAGGAGCCGCCCCGCGAGGTCTTCAACGAGTGCTGGGCCCGCGTGCTGGACAGGGGAGGGTGGCTCTCGCTGACATTCACCCCCATCGAGTCCTTCCGCAAGGGACGCACATGGTTGTATGAGGAGGTCGTCGCCAAGCCGCGCATAGCCGACACGGAGGTGTTCCGGCTGTCGACGTACGACAACCCGCACCTGCCGCGCGGGGCGGCCGAGGCGTTTGCCGCGGGCCTGGACGAGTACGAGCGTCGCGTCCGGCTATACGGCGACTTCGTCTGGCGATCTCTCAACCCGGTGTTCGATGCGGACGAGCTGGCCGGGTGGCGCCGCAGGCTGGCCGAGCGCCCGCCCGAGGAGTTGCGGACGGACCTTCCCGGATCGGCCGTCTGTTGGGAGCGGCCACGCGTGGGCGGCCGGTACGTCATCGGCGCGGACGTGGCCGAGGGCCTGGAGGGCGGCGACTGGGACGCGGGCGTCGTCGTTCGGGTTGGCGAGGACGGCCGGACGTACGAGGCGGCCGAGCTTCACGGCCATCTCGCCCCCTTCGAGTTCGCAGCCGAGCTGGCCGACCTGTCGAGGGCCTACAACGACGCGCTTGTGGCCGTCGAGGTGAACGGGCCTGGCCTGGCCGTCGTCGAGAAGCTGACCGAGCTGGGCGTCAACCAGCTCGTGAGATCCGGCGCGGGCGGTGGTGGCGGGCCGGGCGGTGCGGGCGGCCCGAGGTTCGGCGTGCGCACCACCTCGGCGAACAAGGCGTGGCTCGTCAGCCTGCTGGCGGAGGCGGTTCGCACGGGCAACTGGGTGTGGCGCAGCGGCGCGGGCGTAGATGAGGCGTTGGCATACGTATGGGACGGCCGGGGAGGGATGGGCGCCCAGAGCGGCGCACACGATGACAGAGTCATGGCGAGGGTGATGGCCTCTCTCGCGCTGCGGGGAGCGGTCGGCGACGGGCCCTCCGTTCCGACTACGGCGCAGCGAACCCCGGGCTTTTCGGGAGGCAAGTTGCCTCCCTTGAAGGAAGAGGAAGGCGACACGTGGAATGGATAGCGGTTGCATGTGGCGCGGCGTCGGCGCTGGCGGGGGTGTACCTGGGGGCCTTGGCCTACGGGCGAGGCGTAGCAGACCGCGGGATCGGCCCGCGGGCGGCCGAACCTGAGCCCGGCGACATCTTCAGCCCCACACGCCAGGCCGAGATAGACGAAGAACGACGCTTGCGCCCGGAGATGGATGAGCCTTGAGGATACTCCTGCTCGACCGCATAGGGTCCTTCACGGGCCCGCTGCTGCACCACTGGCGGGATGCCGGTCACGAGGTGACCTTCTGCCGGGAGGCGGGCGCCGCACTGAGGCTCCTCGAAGACGGTGGGGCGGATCGCTTCGACCTCGTCTTCCTCGAGTGGTGCGACCAGGCGGCCGCGGCCGTCACGGCTTCGGCGCCCTTGGGCTCGTCCGGCCCGCCCGTGCTGCTGCGCCTGCGCAGCTATGAGCGCTATACCATCTGGCCCCGCCGCGTGAACTGGGGCGTCGTCGACCGCGTCGTCTTCGTCCACGATCACGTGCTCCGCGACGCGCTGGACAAACACCCGTGCATACCGCGGCAGCGCTGCCGCGTGGTCCACAACGGCGTCGACCTGACGCGTTTCTCGTTCCGCGATCGAGAGGTTGGGGCGGCGCCGACGGTCGGCTGGCTGGGTCGTGTGGCCCCGACGAAGAACGTGCCGTTGGCCTTCGCCGTCCTCGATGCCCTTCGCCGAAGACACCCGGAGGCCGAGTTGCGCATCGCCGGCCCGTGTCAGAGCGGGGAGCTCTATGACTACGTCGCGGCCCAAGTCGCCTCCCGCGAGGGCGGCGCCCGCTACGACGGCGAGGTCGCCGACGTCGACGGCTGGCTCAAGGGCGTCGAGGTGCTGCTGTCGACGAGCGTCCGCGAGGGCGTGCCCAACGCCGTCCTCGAGGCGATGGCGAAGGGAATAAAGCCGGTCGTTCACGCCTGGCCCGGCGCCGAGTCCGTCTTCGGCCCGCAGCAAGTCTGGAACACGGTCGACCAGGCCGTCGATCTCATCACATCCGAGCCCGAGCCCCGGCGCTACCGCCGCTTCGTCGAAGAGGGGTATTCGCTGCAGAAACACAAGGCCGAGATGGACGCCCTCGCAGCGGAGGTGTGCGCGTGAAGGTGCTCGGCGTCTACGCGGGTCACGACGCCAACCTCGCCCTGGTCGAGGGCGGGCGGCTGCTCCGCCACATCGAGATGGAGCGAGTCTCCCGCTCCAAGCACTTCGATGTGCGCAGCGGCGAGAGGCGCAAGCTCTTTGCCTCGCGCGTGGCGGCCGCGGTCGAGGGGCAGAGCCCCGATGTCATAGCCAACGCCGGACGCCTGTGGGGTTTCAAACTCGCCGACCTCTGCCCGGAGGTCTGGAGCCGCTTCGCCGACGTGCGGGGTGTCGCCACGGAGGAGGGCGAGTTGGACGGCCGCACGGTCACCTGCGTCTCCGTCCCGCACCACGTGGCCCACATCGCCTACACGGCTTACATCCACGGCGTCAGCGACGCCGAGTGCATCTCCGTCGACGGCGGCGGCGACTTCGCCGCAACGGTGACGGCTCGCCTCGAGGACGGCCGCATCGAGGGCCTGCGCATCCGCCCGGAATGCATCGGCCAGCTCTGGTCGAGCCAGGCGGCGTATCGATACGGGGACAGGTGGGCGGCCGGGACGGTGATGGCGGAGGCGGCACTCGACCCTGTCTGCGCGGAACTGCAACATCTGACTGAGGTGACGCTGCTGCGGATAGCGGCCGAGCTTCCGCACAAGTCGGACAAGCTGGTCCTGACCGGCGGCGTGGCGCTGAACGGCTTGGCGAGCATGCGGCTGGCGGCCGAAGCGGGCTATGAACGCCTGGTGCTCGCTCCGGCGACGGGCGATTGCGGGCTATCGATAGGCGCGGCCCTCTACGCCCATGCCCACCTCACGGGCGAGACTCCGCCGGCGCACGACGACGCGCAAATCATGTACGCGGGGCGCTCCTATGACACGGCGGGCGATGGCGCCGACGCCGAAGGGGTCGCCCGGCTCCTGGCGGCCGGGAGGATAGTGGGCCTTTACCAAGGCCGGGCCGAGAGCGGACCGCGGGCCCTGGGCAATCGCTCGATACTGGCCGACCCGCGCAGCCGTGCCATGCACGACCGCCTCAACGCCGAGGTGAAGCATCGCGAGCCGTTCCGACCGTACGCGCCGGCGTGCCTGGCAGAGGAGGCCACACACTGGTTCGACCTGGCGATCCCTTCGCCCTACATGATGCTCATCGCAGAAGCGCGGGAGCGCTGCCGGCGGGAGGCTCCCGCGGCCGTTCACCTCGACGGCACCGCGCGCGTGCAGACGGTGCGGCGCGACGACAACCCATTCCTCTACGGAATCATACGCGAGTTCGGGGCAATCACGGGCGTGCCCATGGTCCTCAATACAAGCTTCAACCGGCGGGGTGAACCGATCGTCGAGACACCCCAGGACGCAGTCGCCTGTTTCGAGTCCACGGGCATGGACGCGCTCGTACTCGGGCGCAGGCTGATGGAGAAGCGGAAACAATGACCGACTCTGCAGGGCGTGAGCTGGCAGGCCGCATCTACGGGTGGCTTGCCGCATCCATGGACGGCCACAGGACGTTGCGCGAGCAATGGGACGAGGACCTCCGCTTCTGGGCGGGCGACCCGAGCGCCCATTGGGAGGGGAGGCGCGACCGCTGGATAAGCCGCGACATAGAGAACTACACCTACTCGCTCGTCGAGCAGCAGTCGGCCCTTCTGACCGACGCGCGCCCAAGCGTGGACATAGTGCCGCGCGGCGACGAGGGCGATGAGGGCGTCGCGCGCATACTCTCACAGGTCCACCGGTTCATCTGGGACGACAAGGGCCTCTCGACGGTGCTCGACCGCTGCGCGCAGGACATGGTCCGCCTCGGCCTCGGCGTGGAGAAGAACACGTTCGACCCGGCGGCCGAGGGGGGACGCGGTGACCTGGCCGTCGAGAGGGTGTCGCCCTTCGACCTCTTCTTCGACCCGGGCGCGACGACGCTGCGGCCCTACGACGGCGAGTACATCATAGAGGTCAGGCGGATGTCGCTGCGGCGGATACGCGCCCTGTTCCCCGAGGCGGGGCATTTGGTGGAGCCCGAGGACGACCTCCACGCGGCCATCCGGCGCGCGTCCGCTCCGGCCGATCTGCGGTTCGACGGGCCCGTCTCGGCCGACGAGCCTTCGTCGGCCTGGGGCGAGCCCACTGAGGCGCTCGAGGGCGAGGACGCGCGGCCCGAGGACCGGGCCTTCGTCATCGAGTGCTGGTACAGCGACGAGGCGACGGTGCTCCTCGACGAGCCGGTCCTCGATCCGGACACGGGCCGGCCGCTTACCGAGCTCGACGAGGATGGGGCGGTCGTCACCGACGAGGCCGGCGAACCGGTCGTCTTGATGCGCAAGGTCCGGCGCCCGCTGTACCCAAGCGGCCGCTGCACGGTCGTCGCCGCCGGCGTCGTGCTTCTGGATATGCCCAATCCCTACCGCGGGTTCCCTTACTCCTTCTACGTCAACCACGAGCGCGACGGCGTCCTGCTTCCCTTCGGGGAGATACGACAGATAAAGCCCATCCAGAGGCGGATAAACAAGCGCCAGGCGCAGGTCGGGCACAACGCGGCGCTCATGGCCAACCCCCAGTGGCTCGTGCCGGAGGGCTCCATCAAGAAGGGGGAGCGCATCCGCAACGAGCCGGGCGCGAACATACCGCACAAGCCGGGGCTCCCGCCGTCGCAGACGCAGCCGGCGAGCCTTCCGGACTACGTGTTGCGCGATCTGGAGGAGTCCCGTCGAAGCGTCGAGCGCATATCCGGGATGACGCCGGTGGCCTCGGGGCAGGGCGAGTCTCAGGTTTCGGCGTACCGGGCCATTGTGGCGCTGCAGGACAGCGCCATGGCGCGGGTGCGCAAGCTGGCGCGGCGAGTCGACGAGGCAGTGCGTGAGGCGACGTATCAGCGCCTGTTCATCATTCAACGCTTCGTCACCGAAGAGCGCGTCTTCCGAATAGTCGGGCCGGAGGGCCAGCCGAGCGAGCTGCGGATAAACCGCTTCGACGCCGCAATGGGCAGGGTCGTCGGCGACGTGACGGCGGGCCGCTACGACGTTGCGCTTCAGCCCGGCAGCACCATGCGCAACCCGCGCGAGTGGGACTTCAAGAGAAGCGTCGAGATGCTGCGGGCGGGGATGCCGCTGGACATGGAGACGGCGATGTCGCTCTGCGGCATCGACAACCCGTCGGCCGTGATCGCCAAGTGGCGTCGGGAGAAGGACGCCCCGACGGAGCTGACGGAAGGGAGAAGTGATGCCTGAGGACCAAGGCGACTTCGGTGGCCAGTCACAGGTTGAGACGGGCGATGAGGGTCGCGCGGTCGAGTTGCCCGATGGTCGGAGAATACCCGAGGAGACGATCCTCGAATGGGAGCGCTCGGGTCTCCGCCAGGCGGACTACACGCGCAAGACGCAGGCCCTCGCCGAGGAACGAAGGCGGCTGGAGGCCGAACGCGGAAGCGTGAAGGAACCCGTCCAGGACCCGCCGGCGCGGCACGTGCCGGAGGAGGGGGGCTCCGAGGGCGCTGCCGAAGGTCAGCTCGAAGAGCTGAGGGAGGCGATCCGCCTGGCCAGAGAAGAGGCCAGGTTCGCCTCGCTGCACCCCGGAGCGGATATAGACGAGGTACGCAACTTCGCCCGGCAGCGGGGGATAGCCGGTCTGGACGATGCATTCCGGGCCATGGACTACGAGTCGGCGATGCAGCGTGCGGCGGACGAGGCGGTGAAGCGCCAGCGGGCGCCCCGACCTCTCGTGCCGCCGTCGGCGCCGTCGGCCGGGCTTGGCCCTTCACAACCGGCAAGAAGGTTCCGCAGCCAGTCCGAGATGATCGAGGCCGCTGCGTCCGACCTCCGCGCGGGCAGACTGAAAGGGAGATAACACAAATTGGCGTGGGACATCTCTGACTCCGAGCTGAGTCAGCTCACGACTGACTACATACTGTCGGCCACACCGGTCGACCAGTGGATGACGGCTACGCCGCTGCTTTCGATGCTGCGGGGCCGTCTTGAAGTGAGGCACGAAGGCGGCGAGGAGTTCTTCGAGCCGTTGCTGGTGACGAAGAACACCTCGGTCGGATCCTACTCCGACTACGACGCCTTCGATATCTCGCCCATCGAGCAGATGAAGGGCGCGCGCTGGCCCGTCAAGTCCTACTACGGCACCATTACCGTATCCGGTGACGAGGAGGACGCGCAGGCCGGCGAGCACGCCGTCGTTCGCATACTGAACGGCAAGGTCGTCAACACGCGCGACTCCATGCTCGATCTGATGGCGACGGATCTCTTCTCGACCAACGACGACACCACCAAGGGTTTCACGGGCCTGCGGGCGATGCTCTGCTCGGCAAGCTCGACCGTGGCCGGTGTGGACCAGTCCACCTACTCGTGGTGGCGTCGGGGATACGCCGACGAGTCCACCACGTTGGCCGAGTTGGACCTGGACGCGATGCAGGCAGTCTACGGCGCGGTGACCGTCGGCATGGACATGCCGGACCTGGTGATCACGACGCAGACCATCTGGAACGCCTACTGGAGCCTTCTGCAGGCGGGCCAGACGTTCGAGGGGCCGATGGCGGCCGGCGGCTTCCGCACGTTGATGTTCAACAACGCGGCGGTCGTGGCCGACCCCTACTGCCCGGCCGGGCACATGTTCTTCCTCAACACCAAGTACTGGAAGCTCGTCGTCCGGTCCAACCGCAACTTCCACTTCCGCCCGTTCCAGACGCCGGTGGATCAGGACTGCCGAGTCGCGCAGTTCCTGTTCAAGGGTGCGGTCGTCTGCACGCGCCCCAACCGCCAGGCCGTCCTGACGGCGCTGACCTAAAGCCGGGGAGGTGAGGGAGAACACTATGCCTGATCGCAGGGTTCCAGCTACGCCGCTTTCGGCGAACGACGCCGCGCAGGGCGAGCCCATGCTCTCGCGTCGGACTCTTCAAGGCGAGACGGGCGGCGGCACGGAGTGCGAGCGCGAATACATCTACGTGATGTACGAGACCAGCTCGGGCGACGTCGCGGCCGTGCCCGGAGTCGTCTGCACCTTCAAGCCCGGCCGCTACGGCGTCGTCACGGGGGACGTCTCCTCGGGCAACGGGCTCCAGCCCGCCGGGGTCGTCTGCCACACGCTGTCGGACGGCCACTACGGCTGGATTCAGCGGAGCGGCTACTGCCCGCAGGTCAACACCGACGACGGGGTGGACACCGCGGGCGTCATGCTGATCGTGCACGAGACGTCGGACGGAATAGCCGACGGCTCGGCGACGGCGGACAGCGCCACGTCGGTGGCCGCACGGATCGGATGGGCCGTGGAGGCGGACGCGAACTCGTCCTGCCCGGCCGTCTTGACACTACCGTAGCCGTTTTGCCTTAAGGGAGGCAGGTGCTTTGCGCAACTGGAGGGTGCTGGTCGTATGTCCCGTTTACACCTCGGTGCCGGCCAAGGCTTACAGCAGCCATCTCGGCCTGTTCTACCGGATGGGCCGCGATCCGGCCGTCGAGCTCGGCCTGCACATACCTCATCGCACGCAGATGACCAAGGCGCGCAACATGGCCGTTGACTACGCCTTGGGAGGTGGCGGCGCACACCAGCCGTTCGACTACATCCTGTGGTTCGACGACGACATGCTGGTGCCGGCGGATGCCTTCCACCGCCTGGCCGCTCACAACGTGGACGTAGCCGGCGCGCTTTGCTTCAAGCGCCTGCCTCCCTACACCCCTTTGCTTCTGCACGAGCGCGAGGACCCCGCCGAGCCCGGGGGCCGGACGACCACCTGGTGGCACGACTACCCGCGCGGCCGGCTGGTGAAGGTCCTCGGCACGGGCTTCGGCTGCATACTGACGAGGACGGACGTCTTCCGGCGCCTTTCGCGGCCCTGGTTCGTGGAGAAGGAGGGTGGGGCGGGCTCGGACATTCACTTCTGCAACATGGCGAGGGCGGCGGGGTACGCAATACACGTGGATACCTCCCTCGAGGTGAAGCATCTGGGCGACTGCGAGGAGGTGGGGGAGGCCCTGCGCGACGAATGGGCGGCCGCGAACCCGGCCGAGGCCCGGAACTTGCGCTGCCGGCCCCGCGAACAGGCGCACGACCGCGCCGGACGACGCTCGAGCAAGCCCGCGGCCTCCGATCCCTTCGCCGAGTCGGGGTCGGCCGCGCGCATGGATGGTGAGCAATGACGCTTGGTGAGATCCGCAGCCGCATCCGCGACCTGCTTCAGGAGGACGCGGCCGGGGCGTGGGACGACGCCGACCTGAATGCATGGATAAACGACGCGGTCGCCGAGGCGGCGGCCGCCACGCTGTGCGTCGAGACCGTCGCTTACAGGACCACGGACGCGGGAGTCGGCGAGTATGACCTGCCGGCCAACGTGGTCGATCTGCCAGCCGACCCCAAGATAAGGCTCGTGACCTTCGACGGCAGGCGACTGCCCAGGCGGCCGCTGGACGAGGAGATAGACTCGCGCGGGCCGTCTTGGGGCGAGCAGACCGGCGCGCCGGCCTGTTACTACCTGTGGGCGGGGAGGATCGGGCTGCTCCCGGTCCCCGACGAGGCGGACGTCTTGCGCATATGGTACGCCAAGCTGCCCGCTTCTATGAGTTCCGACGAAGCCGAGTGCGTGCTGCCTGCGTGGTCTCATCCCGGCGTCGTCGACTACGGGGCGTGGCGGGCTTTCTCGAAGGTGGGCGACGACCGCGCCGCCGATCACAGGGGACGCTTTGAGGCCATGCTCGACCGGCTCCGCGCCGCGACCGACGCGGCGGGCATGGGGAGCCTGCAAGCCGGAGGGGACTCGACAGGCTGGGCCTAGCAGGGGCTCCGGCGGGACTAGGGGATTGATGAATGTCAGGCAGTTGGACTGAGTGCACCAGCGCCGTCGCCACTCTCGACTACGGTCACCTCGACGGCAACAGCGGCAAGCACGACGCATCCGAGATAGACGTAGAGGGCTCGGGCGGCTACTACACGGCGGCTGACGTCGAGGGCGCCCTAGCGCAGCTCGACTCGGCCCTCTCCGATCACGTCTCCGACGCTGAGGGCTACTATGCCGTGCGGTCACTCGTCGCACAGGTGCCCGGTCCCGTCTACACGGATACCGGGCAGGGGATCGTTCTCCTCGCGGACGCGGCCATGACCGTCGAATCGGTCGCCGCGCACGTCTTGGGAACGCCCGACGGCGACCCGGTCACGGTGGACGTTCACCTCGCGCACTACTCCGACTCGGCCACCTGGACGGGCACCGCTTCCGTGTTCGCCGCCGAAGCCGACAGGCCGAGCATAGAGTCGGGCTCGTACTGCGCGTTGGGCGCTCCTTCGGCCGCAACCGTGTCGCCCAACGACCGGATCATCGTATACGTCGACACCGCCTCGGCCGGAGGGCTGGCGCGGGACCTCACCGTCGAGGTCCGCTGCCGTCAGCACGTCACATGAAGATGACGGTTTACGAGAGGCCGAACGGCGAGCTGTACGTGGCGCCCGACGGCGCCGGCGGCGACAAGCCCGTGAAGGTGTTCGACGTCGACACGTCGTCCGGCGTAACGGCCGCCAACGCGTCGATCGACTCGTCGCTGGCCGGATACAGCCGGAACGGATACCTGCCCAGGCTCAGGATCCTGTCGCTCTCGCCCTTCGCTTGGGCGGCGTGCGTGGCGACGGCAGAGCCGCCCGAGGGCTGGTGGGAGAGCGGGGAGGCGCCCGATGCCTGATCTATCCCACAGCTTCTGGCGCACGGGCCAGTTCGACGACGGCGGGGTGTGGTCGGCCGCGAACAGCATGGCCGACTCGCCCACCTGCGACGGAGGGAGGCCGGCTCTAGGCAAATGGGGCCTGAAGCTTGGGCCCATCTGGCAAAGCGGCGGCCACTCGCGCGTGGTCGCGTCGCTGCCCCAACTCTCCCAGTGGCGCCTGCGGTGTCGTCTCAACGTGGCGGCCAGCTTCGAGGACTGGGTCGATGGTGACGACTTCTACTTCGTCTATCACTACAGCTCCCTGAGCACGATCCTGAAGCTGAGACGCAGCGGGTCGCACCTCCAGATTCAGATACGCTCGCTGGACAACGCGGTAGGCTGGCGCTACAGCGATTGGGTCAACATCGACCAGGGCAAGGACCGTTGGCTCACAATCGAGCTGCGGGGCAAGCGATCTCCGTCCGATGGCGAGCTCCGCCTGTGGGTGGACGGCCAGAGCGCCGCGGCGCTCACGGGCATGAACAACAACGGACAAAGCATGACCACGCTGCAGATAGGCTTCGTGCTCGGCGTGGGCGCGGCCGTGGGGCCGATGTATCTGGATGACGTGTCGTTCGTCGACGCGGGTTCCGAGGGCCAAGGCGAGGCCGAGCTCCCCCTGCTCAGCGCGCCGCTGGCGTGGCCGCCCCTGTTCGAGGCCGGCGCCGGCGGGGTGCTGCTGCATGCCTCCGACTGCGACCGCGGCGACTGGTTCGACTCGGATATCAATGTGGGCGGAGACATCTCCATTCTGCCCGACTACGCCCTGTCCGGGCGTTTCGGCTACCGCATCACCTACCCGACGGCCGGAGGCGACTGCGCATACGTCTCGCGCCACCTGGGGCGCGCCCGGCGGATATGGGGCAGGCTGTTCCTGCGGGTGGATCCCTCGTCGTGGGACGGCGGCAACGAGGAGTTCTTCTTCGTCGGGGACGACACCTTACCCACGAGGCGTCCCTGCTTCCGTCTCAGCGTGTATCAGACCGGCGGCAATCACTACCTCTACTACACGTGCGGCCAGGACCTCGGCACGGGGCTGAGCGACTACACGCCTCTGGGAGGCGGCTGCGTCCACGGGATCGACTGGTACTGGCAGGCGGCGTCAGGTGCCGGCGCCAACGACGGGGCCCTGCGTATCTGGGTCGACGGGCAGCCCGCCGACCACATCGAGTCCGCAGACAACGATCAGGTATACAGCGATTTCGTCGCCCTCGGCCCGCAATACAGCGAAGCGGATGCGCCCGGCTGGCTCGAGGTCGACGGCATCGTCATGGACGACCGCCCGATTGCCGCTCACGTTGCCCTTGTGGAGGCCATCTGATGCCGAGAATCGTACTCGAAGACTTCCGCGACGGCGCCGGCTACCTCTGGCCGCCCGCCGGAGGCTACTACCACGCGCGCAGCGTCCGCGCCGATCCGGTCTCGGGCGAACTCGTGCCATGTGCGCCGGCGCTGCTCTCCGGCGGCGCCGCGCTCGACACGGGGAAGACATGCGACCACCGCCTGTTTCGACGGATGGACACGGGGCAGGTGGTCCTACTCCTGGGCGACGTCGGCGAGGGCGGCTACAGCTTTGACGGCTCTTCCTGGACGGCCAGGTCGTCGCTGCGCGGCGCCGTTGCGTGCAACGCCGGGGGCTCGTTCTGGACACTGGACGCGCTGGGCGCCGTTCGCCGCTACGACGCCCACGCGTGGTCCACTTCCGTCTCGCACAGCCTCCCGGGCCGGGTGCTTCTCTCGGGCACGACCGAGCCGGCCGCCGACAACACTACGACCACCTTCCAGGTGACGGCCATCCGGGGCGACTACGCCGACGATACGTGGAACTCCTACGTCGTCCGCGTTTACATGGACGGCGCGTGGGAGTATGCGGAAGTCGTCGATTTCGACGGCGACAACGGCGTCGACGCGGCGGTCTTCACCGTCTCACCCGCCTTCTCGTCAGCGCCCGACGGCGCCCTGTTCCAGCTCATGCACAAGGCGGCTGCGCTCTCCCCGCACGGCGCATGGGTCTACGTGGGCTCGGGGGACCGCGTGTTTCGCCTGTCCGAGAACCACCCCGGCATCCGCGCCTACGGCACGCGAAGCGTCACGTCTTGGAGACCCGGCGCAGTGCGCGACAGCTCTCTGCTGGAGTGTGGGCTGCTTCCCGACGAGCTGCGAGGGCACGGCCTCAGGCTGGGTCGGCGCTACAAGACGTCCCCGACAGTCGGTTACTACGGTGTATCGTCTTCCGACCCGCCGTTGGTGATCACCGGCAACACGGCGGATACCATCTTCTACGAGCAGCGCTCCTACCTGGGCAGAGCGACGGGCGTCTCCGGCAAGGCCATCGCCGACTCCTCGGCGAACTGGACCGCGCATCAGTGGCGGGGCTGCGCGTGCAGGCTGGATTGCGGCGAGGAGTACATCGTCGAGGACAACACCTCTCAGACGCTCACCCTCTGTCGTCTCGACGAGGATGAGGATCAGAAGCTGTGGGAGGCGGGGCTGACGGCCGACGCTTCGGACAGCACGACGACCACGCTGGCCGACGACGGCGAGTCCGCGCTGGGGAGCGTCGACAACTACTGGGTCGGCGCACGCATTGTCATCGAAGACGATGAGGCCGGTCACGAGGCCAACATCGGCGCCGTGCTCACCGTCACCGGTTACGACTACGATTCCGAGGGCGGCGTAACGCGGGTACTGACATTCACGCCGGCTCTTCCGTACGCGCCGGGCGGTTCTACGCATTACAGCATAGGCTTCGCTGCGGTCGGGGACACCTACGAGCTGTTCGAGCGCTTCGGCGGCGGCGACGTCTTCGAAGTAGATGCGGCCGACTCGGGCGATCAGCCGGTGTTCGTCTCCTCCGGGCGCGTTACGGACCTGGCATCGGCGGGCGGGCGCATCTACGCGCTTGTGCACCCTCAGGGAGGGATGTCGGGCGGGGAGGTCTGGGCGAGCGCGTCGGGCGACCTCAACTCATGGAGCTGCACCTGCGCCTTTTCGGGCATGACGCCCTCGCGGCTTGCGTCCAGCCGTGGCGGCCTCTTCGTCGCGGTCGTGGAGGCCGGTGGCGATGGATCCGCTCTGGCGGACGGCGCCGGCAACGTCGTCTGGCGTCCGCCGGCTTCGACGGCGGGACCGGCTGCACCGATGATCCCCTCGGGCGGCGAGACGCTGCTTCTAGCGCAGCCGCACGATGGCTCGGCCTCGCGCGTGTACGAGGTCGGCCCCGACGGCGCGCACCCCGTCTGGTGGGCTCACGATTCGGCCAACCCGGATGATCTGGACGAGCCCACGAGCGTCCTGCGCGACGCCGGCCGCATCATCGCCGCCTACGCCAGCGGCCGTGTTCTCTCCACCGACGTCGGGGCCTACGACGACTGGTGGCTCGACACCGGCTACGTCGATGCGGGAAGCCCGCACATTTGCAAGGTCTGGACGGCCGCGACGCTGTTCCTGCCCGCTGGGATAGGCGAGGGCGAGACGCTCAGCCTCCACGTGCGGTCTCGCTCCTCCGGCGATTGGGGCGATGTCTTGGTCACTCTCGGACCGTCCGATCCCAAGCGGACCAGCGGCGAGTACGCGGCGAGGGTCCCCCTCGGCCCCGTCCGCTCCGAGGCGATTCGCCTGAAGCTGTCCGGGGCAAGCTCTGACGGAGCCGGTTACGTTGCCGTCAGCAGGATAGTGCTCGAGTACTCGCTTGAGGAGGGGAGGGTCGTCGGATGATAGATGCGAAGGCAGGCAGGCGCTCGGCTGCGACCGTGGGGCTGGATTCCCCGAGTCCGGCGGCGGTCAAGCTGGCGGGCCGCTGGTGCGGGCGGCCCGCTGTCCCGGACGAGCCGGCGCGGGTCCCCGGCGTAAGCGTCGAGGTCCAGGCGGATCTGCGCTGGCGGCAGAGCACGAGGGTTGGCTGACGCGTGCGTCATCGCAGGTTCGCAAGCGTAGCCGGCAGGCCGGCCTCGGCGGCGACCGATGCTTACCGACAGATCGAGTGGGCTGTCCTTGGGCTTTACCGGAGGGCGGGTCTTCCCGTCCCCGCGCGCGCCCGTCTCAGCGGCGATCTCCGGGACCCGGCCCCGTGGCTTCGCCTCTCGGCGCTGCTTCGCTCGCCGGCGCTCCGGCTGGCCTACGACGTGCGCCTTGCCGAGGTGCCGCCGCTGCGACTGCGCGGGTGCGCGCTCGACCAGGACCATCTCGTCGCCCTGCGCGGCCAGGTATGCCTGTTCGAGCAGGCGGCCGGCTGCCTGCAGGAACTCGTCGACTCCGACCAGGAGGTCCGTTACCTCTGCCCCTGGGTGTCCATCAATCCGGGCACGGGCCGACCGGAGGTCGCCTACTGGGCCGAGGACCTCTCCGGCTCCAATGGCGGCAAGGCGCGCCTGTGCTTCTGCGCACGGGGCCCGAGCGGGTGGGGCCAACCCGAGGTCGTCGACTCGACCTGGCGGACGATCGAGTACTGCCGGAGCGCCGTTCACTCGCTGCAGCTTGTTCATGCGTCCGACGGCACGCCGCACGTCTGCTATTTCGACGCGGACAACGCCACGATCAGGCACGCGCACAAGAGCGGAAGCTGGAGCAGCAGCGCCATAGCCGGCATCAGCGGGCTGGATCCACCGTCGCCGGATGTGGCGCTGGCCGTCGACGCCAATGACGATCTCGGTCTTGCCTACTACAAGCTCGACGGCGGCGCGCTCGACTGCTGCTACGCCTCCTACGACAGCATCGCCGGCTCGTGGTCGGCCTCGGGCGGCAAGTGTGGGGTGGTGGGCCCGCTCGACGGCACGGGGTCATGCTTCGTTGCCTTCGCGGGCGCCGACGACCCGGTCGTCGTCTGGGGCGGGCGATACGCGGCGCTGCCCGAGTACGCACAGTACGCCCATTACGACGGCGGCTGGCAGGCCGCCAATGTCGTCGCCTACGGGGCGCGGGGCTTCGGCTACGCCGGCGGCGGTGCCCTACTGGCCTACGGCAGGCAAGCGGCCTCTCCCGAATCGATATCCGCGGTGGCGGGTCCGGGCTCCTGGGTTTCCGACGGCGACGTCTGGGCGGCCGACGTCTGGGACAGCCATGTCACCAACCTCCTGATGTGGGGGATGGGTGCCGGGGAGTCGGCCATGGCGGTGCAGCTCGGCGCGGCGGCGTCACTGCGCCGGCGTGACGAAGCGTCTGCATGGCACGAGATCGCCGTCTTCTCTGCGGGGGCCTACATGCACCCGCGCTCTCTGGCACGTGACTCATCCGGCGACATCTACGTCGCCTTCGACAATCGCTATCAGCTCTGGTGCAGGCGCTTCCTGCACGATTGAGGTCCGCGCTTATGGCCGAGCAACTCGAAGCCGGGAGGTCGCGCGTGGCGACGTGCGTCTTGGTCGCCATGCTCAGTTGCGTTGTGCTCAACACGGGTGTTTCGAGCCGGGCGGCTCTGTCGGCTTCGTCCAACGGCGAGGACATAGAGCGCATCTGCGGCAAGCTCGACCGCCTCGCCGAGTCTATCAATCGTCTGGCGGTGGATGCGGCGCGGTCCAGCGAGGCCGGAGGGAACCTCCGCTTGCGCGTCGAGCTGCTGGAGGATCGTTCCGAGGAACTGCAGAACGGAATGGAGCGGTTGCGCCTTTGGGCTGCGGCCGCGTCCGCGGAAACGGGGTGCGATGATGGAGTGCGCTGAGCTGTTCGAAAACGGACTGACGTTCAGCCTTGCCGGCGTTGCGGTTGCGCTTCTGATGAAGCTCTTGTTGGGCCTGCGGCCGGGCAAGTGGGACGAGGCGACGCTGCGCGGCGCCGTCCTGCGCGCCATGGCCTGGGTGGACGCCGCGATACCCGACGACCTCAAGGGTGACAGCCGCATCAACCGCGCGCTGATGAAGGCGAATCGCTTCGCCAAGGTCTTCCCGCAGGCGTTCTCGGAGATCCACGGCCACCGGCCCTCCGACCGCGTGACCCGTCTGGCAAAGGCCCTGGCCGAGGAGGTTTGCGAGGAGCGCCGCCGCCTTGGGCCTTCGTTCTTGCAGGGCGGGGCTTGGGAGAGCACGCCCTCGGGGCCATCCCGGGACGACTAGGCGGGCATAGTATCTGGCGCGCAACGACATAGCAGGGGAGGGGCGCCCTCGTGGCCACACCGGCCGCGGGGGCGCCACTTCTTGTGTGAACAGGCCGCCCCCCGGGGAGTACCCTGCAATGGGAGCCGGGCGGGTTTGCACCTGCCCCCCTCCTTGTGGCATACTTGGTGTGTAGCCGGAGACCCGGGGGAATTGCCATGCGGGCTTGGCAGGCACAAATCGGAGCGATTGCGAGGCCGTCGTGCGCCCATAGGGGCGCGGCGGCCTTCTTCTTTGCGGCTTGCGAGGAGGCCTTGACATGCGAGTGAGACTAAAGGAGTGCCTGGTCCTGGCGCTGACGTTTGGCGCGTTGGCGGCGGTGGGCCTGCCGGCGTTGGCGGACCTCTTGGACAACCCAAACCAGATCGGTTGCGTGAGCAACCTGAAGACGCTTGGCGTGGCGTTCTCCATGTACGCCGACGACCACGGCCGCTATCTGCCCGACTGGGGCACGATTCTCTACGATGGGCCGTGCTGGCATGCTCACCTCTACGAAGGCAAGTACATTGGTGACGCCAGGCCTCTGGTCTGCCCTGCGGAGCCGGATGCTGTGGAGGCTCTGGAGAGCGGCGGTACCTGGGGTGTGTTCGAGCGCGACCCCGGTCTCGAAGCGCCGTACGTCGTCACCTACTCATTCTGGCCCGACGTGAGTTCCGCGGGCGCTTCGATGTATGACCAGGATTTTGACCGGGAGTACAGCCCGGTGGGCCGCGTGTCGGACGAGAGGCTGGTGCTTCTGTTCGACGGTACCACTTGTGTAACCTGGGACCCGGCGACTGCTCAGCAGGCGTGGCAGTGGCGCGACCCGCCCGAGCCGATACCGTACACTGCCTCCGCCAGACACCAGGGATCAGTCGAAGACGGAGAGGGGACCTTCAACATCCTCTGGCTGGATGGTCACGTCACGAACGTCCTCGAGCGGCGAGTTAGGGATGAGAACAACCTGAATCGATAGACCAATGAGTCCTCTGACTCGGAGGAGAGAAGCCATGTTGTCCTTGCGATCCTACAAACCATTTCTCGGGCCGACCTTCCTTGTCATATGGTGCGCCTGGACAGCGCTTCCCTCGCCCGCACCGGCGGTTGAGCGTGCCCCCGAAACCCTGGAAAGCCCTCCCACGCTTGTGATAACCGGCTCCTGCTCCGTGGTGGAAGGTGCCGACTGGACCGGCTGTGTGTGGATGCTCCAGGACCCCAACAACAGGATAGAGTGGGAGGACTGGAAAGGCGGCATGCCCATGCGCTTCTCTGTCAGAGACAGCGCTACGGGCGACTGGGGCGAGCCCGACTTCGTCCCCCTTGCGTTGCATAAGAAATGGGGGTTGGAGTCATATGATACGTCATTCGCCGGCGGAATGTGGTACGTGGTGGGTGCATCGCAAGGGCTTACTTATCCACCACTAAGGAAGAGCTACGACGCGGTGTTCAGCAAGTGTGCCGCGCCCGATTTCACCTGGACGGACCCCTCGGTCATCCTCAGCGGCGTCGAGGGCGATAGCGTGGCCATGTGGCCCGACATCGCGGCCGACAGCTTCGGTCACATCTACATTGTGTACGAGGACAGCGTCAGCGAGCCGAACGACCTTCTCTTGATGGATGTCTACCTAGTTTCGTCGGCGGACCACGGCGACACATGGACCGCGCCGGTGATGATCAATACCTCGGGCGTGGGCTCGACAAGCTCCTGCCAGCCGCAGGTCTGCTGCGACGACGCAGGCAACGTCTTCGTCGTGTGGGCCGAGTACGCGGACGGGCAGAGCGACGTGCTCATGCGCTGCTCGGCCGACTTCGGCCAGACGTGGGATGTCCCCATGCGCGTGCCTACGCCCGATCCGGCCACCAGCTCCGCCTCGTCTCCCCAAGTCGTCCCCGATGGCTCGGGCGGGGCTGTCGTGGCATGGGTCGACATGCGCGATGGCTGCTCCGTCGTCGGAGGCAGGTTCGTCCCCGGCCCCGCCGATGTCTACGCACGCGTTTACACGCCCGGCCCCGGCAAGGGCACCTGGTCGGCCGAAGCCCGGTTGGACACGGACGCCCCCGGCGCCTCCCGCAGCGGCAAGCTCGCCCTGGCGACCGATGGAGCGGGCGCAATCGCCGCTGCCTGGCTGGACAACCGCAACGGCCCCTACACGGTCTACTGCAACCGCTCGCTCGATGGCGGCTCAAGCTGGCTGCCCGCCGACGTCCGGGTCGACAACGCGCCCGAGGGCGTCTGCTGCACGGCTCCGAAAGTCGCCATGAACGGCGGGGTGCTGGCCTGCGCCTGGTCCGACAGCCGCGAGGGCCGCTCGTGCTCCTACGTCTCCTACAGCTTCGACAACGGCTTGGCGTGGCAAGGGGCCGACGTCAAGGCCGACGCCGACGGCAGCCTCGACGGCTCGTGGAATCCGGCAGTCGGCGTGTCCGCAGACGGGAGCATCGACGTCGCATGGGCCAACGCGCTCTGGGACGACGCGCAGAACTACGATTTCGACTACGTCACCCGCGCAACGCACCTCGACACGCACGAGGAGTCCGCGCCGCTCCCGGATGGCTGGGCGCTACTCTCGGTGCCCATCATCCCCAATAGCTGGGACGCGCGGTTCGTCTTCCACAACGCGCTCGCCTCCGGCCACGAGCTCTACGGCCGGCTGCACATGTTCGACCCGGCTCTCGGCTACACGATGTACAGCGATTTCACCGCGATGGATGCCTCGCACGGCTACTGGCTCCTCGCCGACGGCGGAGCGGTCAGCGTTACTGGTTCACTGCGGACCGACGATCAGGCTGTCAACCTGGCGGAGGGGTGGAACCTCATCGGCTTCGGCTTCACGTCGCCGGTGGCGTGGGGCGACTGCGTCGTCAGCGACGGCGTCGACGACCACCCGATGAGCGATCCGGCGGCCTGGGCGTTGGTTCATTCCGTCGCCTATGCCTACGATGTTGGGGGATATATCGAGATAAGTGCGGCCGACCCGATGGACGTTCTGAACCCATGGGAGGGCGTG
>Ga0272441_10006664_pt1 | contig 19196 bp, 19 predicted proteins | sample SSMProp6N_FD_193582 | JGI IMG/M metagenome (GOLD analysis project Ga0272441, IMG submission 193582) | Marine sediment archaeal communities from Little Sippewissett salt marsh, Falmouth, MA, United States - SSM-Prop-6N | ecosystem: Environmental > Aquatic > Marine > Wetlands > Sediment ... | reverse complement strand
TCCTTGCCTATTTAAATGCGGCAATAACTCGGGATGGTTCACGACTGGTTGTTTTTACGTGGGGAGAGAATACCGGCTGGAGTGAATCAATATTCAACAGCGCGGACGTAGAATATTTTGTGCTGGATGATTTTGCGGATTTTGATAAATGGCGGCAGCTGGGGGATACGGAAAATCCGCCACCAGCAGGACACTGGTCGCCGATAGGGCATAAATTTGTCGCTGAGGCCATGATGCATTATTTGGAATCAGATGTGTTTGCAAAGGATATGGGTTTTTCTCACGCCGAATGATGTTTTTTAGATAAACATACATTTATTTTCTTTGTCGAGTGTTTTGACCAAAAGCCAAGGAAGTGGTTTTTAATTTCATGCGATGGTTTTATTGACACAGGGTACAAACGGCGCTAATTTAAAATAAAGAATTCGTCCACATTTGTCTAATTATATATTTGATAAAGATTGGGTGATTTACAGGGCATGTGCCTATTGTGGGTGGCGATGGAAAGATGTTAACCTGCAAAGAACCGAACTGGAAAAAATAAGAACACACAAACGATTGGAATCTTTGGGTTTTCATGAGACATCCGTTCTACGTAATTTCGCATGAGCGATCGGGTACGCATTTTCTGATCAATTCGATCTTAAAGAACACCAATGCCCGGGGGAAGAAATTTCTTGATCATTACAATATCGGGGAATGGTTCGGTCCCTATACCCACAAGGATTCCCAGGCGCAACATATTCGAAAGTTTTTTTCGCGTCGGGTTTTCTTCGGATACCGCCATTCTGTTATCAAGAGCCATGCCGACAAGGATCTATTCTGCGCGTATTATAAACCGTTTCCGGTCATCTATATAACACGCGACCCCCGGGATGTGATGGTGTCTTTGTTCCATCACCAGAGACATAAGACGACCAGGGAATATCTTGAGAACCATAATCCCCAGCTGCGATGCCATGCCTACGATACAATAGGGGAATTTTTAAAAGCGCCGATCAGTTCTTATTTGCGACATTGCTATTCGCTGAAGGGTGAATCCGGCAACGTGGTCCAAAGATGGGCGCGGCATATCCAAGGATGGCAGGGTTATTGGGGAGAGATCTTTTTCGTCCGGTTTGAGGATCTCAAAAGGGATTTTGTGGCCACAATGACAAAGGTGGCTGCGTTTCTTGATATCAGCTTAAAAGCGGACATCGCACCCGTAGGGCTTCATGATATGCCCAGCATCATGCCCCGCAAGGGGATTGTCGGCGATTGGCAGAACCATTTTAGCAGCCAGGACGAAGCATTTCTCAAGAAGGAGATCGAGTCCCAAGGCCTCATATGGACATCCATGATTGATAATAAATAGATTTGCGTTCTTTATTTTGAGTTTTTATTATGAAAAAATACGGTTTCACTTTAGTCGAATTGGTCATGGTCATCGTGATTATTGGCATGTTGGCCGCGATTGTTTTGCCTAATTTCGGTGCCCAACGCGAGCATGCGTCCATTGCGATGACAAAAGCCAATTTAGATGCATTACGCAAGGCGGTGGCTTTATACTATATTCATGTTGGTGATTATACGGATTTGAATGTGAGCAGCCCGCCTTTAAGACCGCTTTTTGACGGAAGCGGTGCTGCGAATGGACGGATTTTTATGCCGGAAGTTCCTTTTGAAACTATCTCGACACCTTCGAAAACTGATATCGTGCTTAATCCTCCTACGGGCTCAGGCGGATGGGTGTGGGACAGCACAAGCCATGAGGTCAAGGTTAATTTGATTGGCGTTGATATTAATGGACAGGATTATAGCGATTATTGATTTCGGCCTCATAAGATTTCATCCTATTTATTTATGATAAAGAAAATTATTTTTCCAGGATTGATTAGCTTGCTTGTCATATCCGGACTTGCGTGCCAAAAAGAGCCTAAAAAGGTCGAGGCGCTCAAGCACGGCGACGGGCAGTGGCAGCTTATGGTGGACGGCGAGCCTTTTTTCATTAAGGGGGTGCTGTACGGTTTTTCGGTGGTGGGTGATGACCCGGACTTAGCCACCTTGCGCGATTGGGCGATTCTGGATCTGGATAATAATGGTGCCATTGATGTGGCCTACGATTCATGGGTCGATGCCAACCATAACAACCGCCAGGATGCCGGTGAGAGGCGTGTGGGCGACTGGCAGCTGTTAAAGGATATGGGCGCCAACACCATCCGCGTTTATCAGATGCCTAGCGCGGATGAGCGGCTAGGAGATATCTATTTTTACCCGCAGGCGCTGAAGACCTTTTTTCATGAACCGAATAAAGCTATTTTCCGTGATTTGGCTGAGCGCTACGGTATCATGGTCATCGTCGGCCATTTCTTCGGCGAGTGGGCCATCGGCTCGCAGGCGCCGTGGGAGGACGGCACGGATTATACCGACCCCAAGCAGCGCGAAAACCTTTTGACCTGCATCAGGGTCATGGTTGAGGAGCACAAGGACGAGCCCTACACGCTGATGTGGGTGCTGGGCAATGAGAATTTTAATCCTTATGACCACGATAATGCCGAGGACGAGGTTGAGGCCTTCTTGACCCTGGTCAATGAGGCGGCCCAGATGATCCATGAAATGGATCCCAACCACCCGGTGGCCTTATGCAACTGGGATATGGCCCATATAAAGGATATAGCGCGATGGGCGCCGGCAGTGGATATTTACGGGTTGAACAGCTATCGCTGGGGATTTAATAATATTTTCAAGGAGGTCAAAGAAAATTTTGACAGGCCGGTTATGCTAACCGAGTATGGTCATCAGGCCAAGTTCACGCACATTTATGACGAGGGCGCCCAGGCCCGCTACCACAAGGACTGCTGGAAGACTATTTGGGCCAACCGCTTTGAAGGCAGCGGCGTGGGCAACAGCATCGGCGGGGTTATATTTAGCTGGTGCGACCAGTGGCATTTGGGGGATGATCCCTGGCTGCACGACACCGGCTCTTTCTTGGATGTGCCCGGCTCGGAATGGTTCGGCATCACCGCCCAGGGCGACGGTGCCCACAGCCCTTACCTGCGCCAGCTGCGCAAGGCCTACTTCATTTATAAAGATCTCTGGGGAGGGACATCCTCCTAGTTAGATGGCAGGGTGCGCCCTTTTGCGGGAAATAGGGACGGCCCCTATTTTTAATAGGTTTTGACATATAGAAATATTGTAGTATTATATCGGTGATAATGAGAATCATTATCATTTATAGGGAGCTTTAATCCCACCCAAGAAATATTCCAGGCCCATTGCGGTAGCCGGGCCCGTTCACGCAATACGGATGGGGGTTGATCTTAAAGGTTTCTTATCTATCTAAATAATTAAACAGTTGATTCAATTCGGGAGGTTCTATGGACAGAAAAACAGATATTTTAATCATTGGCGGGGGGCCGGCGGGCATGGTCAGTGCTGTGACGGCCAAGAAGTATTATCCTGCCAAGCGCGTGTTGCTCATCAAGGATGTTGCCGACGGGGTGATCCCCTGCGGGATCCCGTATATGTTCGCGAGCCTGGCCAATCCCGATGAAAACAAATTAGGGGTGGCCTCGTTGGAGAAGAACAATATTGACCTGGTGATCGACAAGGCCGTCAGCCTCGACCGCAAGAACAAGGTCATCACGACGGCTCAGAACGATAAATATTCGTACGAGAAGCTTGTTTTGGCAACAGGGTCAACGCCGATCGCCCTGCCCATTAAAGGCATTGATAAGAAGGGCGTGTATTCCATATATAAGGATATGAAATATTTAAAGGAGGTTATTGACAAAATAAAGCAATGCACAAATGTGCTGGTGATCGGGGGCGGTTTTATCGGCGTGGAGTTTGCCGACGAATTGTGCAAGCTAGAGGGAATCAAGGTTACCCTGGTCGAAATGCTGCCGCATTTGCTGGCCAATTCATTTGATGAGGAATTCTCCTTGATGGCCGAGAACAAATTAAAGGAAGCGGGCGTGGATGTCCTGACAAATGTCCGGGTCGATGAAATTATGGGCTCGGACCATGTCGCTAAGGTGCGTTTCTCCAACGGAGAGGAAAGAGAGATCGACGGTATCATCCTGGGCGTGGGGGCAACCCCCAACGCAGAATTGGCCAAGGCCGCGGGCCTGGAGATCGGGTTTTGCAAAGGGGTCTTGGTGGATGAGTATACACGCACGACAAAAGATCGGGATATTTTTGCCATTGGGGATTGCTGCTGCAAAAGGGATTTTTATACGCGCAAGGCCATTCAGGTCATGCTGGCCTCCACAGCCACGGCCGAGGCCAGGATCGCCGGGGCGAATCTGTATCAAATAAAGGTTGTGCGGGAAAACAAGGGGACCATTGCCATTTATTCAACCTACATTGACGGTGTTGTTTTGGGTTCGGCCGGCTTGACCGAGAAGACGGCCCGTGAGGAAGGGTTTGAGGTCGTCATCGGCAGCGCCGAGGGCGTCGATAAGCATCCGGCTTCCCTGCCGGGTGCCTGTAAGGGCCGGGTTAAATTGATCTTTTCCAAACAATCCGGGATCATCTTGGGCGGGCAGGTCAGCTGCGGGATGTCCTGCGCCCAGCTGATCAATGTCATTGGGGTGGCCATCCAAAAGAGGATGTCCTTTACGGAATTGGAAACACTGCAGGTGGCGACCCACCCGTATTTAACAAGTGCGCCCACGATGTACCCGATCGTTCTGGCGGCGCAGGACGCCTTTAGCAAGATATAGGGAATATCGCACGGCCCCCTTTGGGAGAAATTTTCAAAACGGGGTCCGTTGTCATTTTATGATTGACTATTTTCCCTTTTGGAAGAAAATATATTTTGAAGTAACCCGAAAGAGGTCGATGTCCTGCTTTTTTCCGTAAAAAAATGACAAGGGGAGGATCACATGCCTATTATGGAGATCAGTATTGTTCCCGTGGGTACCCGTAGGCCTTCGGTCAGTCATTATGTGGCCAAGGTACTTAAGATCGTGGCCAAACAAAAAGGCGTACATTATGAATTAACCGCCATGGGGACCATCATACAAGCCGCCTCCTTAAAGACATTATTCAACTTGGCCCAGAAGATGCACAAGGCCATGTTGACCTTGGGCGTCAAGAGGGTCGTGACCACCATTAAGATCGATGATCGCACGGACAAGACATTGACCATGCGCGGCAAGATAAATTCGGTTCAAACAAAAGTCAGAAATTGAGGCGTTGGCCATGGCATCATGGGCCAGGGGCCAAGAGACAGGAGGGTATCCTTATGATCTTTTCTTATGAGTGTGAGGATTGCGGGCATACATTCGAGCTTTTTATCGGCGTGACCATGGAGAAGCCAAAGATGGAATGCCCCCAATGCCAGAGCCAGAAGATCGTCAAGCTTATTTCGAAACCCAGCATCAAGATCAACAAGTCTGATTCCGGTGGCAGTTGTTCGACCGGGACCTGCCCGACCTGCCCCTTATAAACGGGCAGGCGCCAGGTACGGTCAGGGTCTTTGTGGGCCCTTCTCCTCCTAGCAGGGGGGGGTACCGTGGCTTAAAGTTTTCAAGCTTTTTTTAGTGATACGCATATTATTTTATGAATTGAGTTTGTGATTTTTAATGCATTGGATAACATAATAAAAGGGGCAACCATGATGCTCAAAAGAAACTGTTTTATGATGGTTGTTGTCTTGTGTATGCTGGGCTGTGATGCCGTCGGGCAGTCCGCATTGATCCCCAAACAAGAATTGAGTTCCCAGCAGAAAGAAAGTATCACCCATGCCATTGACACCCGGAACCATTCTGCGTTGTGTTCCTTCGGCAAGGCGGCCGTTCCCATGATCATTAAGGCGGTCTTGGACATAGCCAACGATCCCCAGAAAAGCCGCAGTGTCACGGCATCCTCGGACGCCTGCAATTTTATCCGTGACCTGGGCACGATCCGGGATCCCCGCTCCGTGCCCGCGCTCAATCATCTCCTTAAGGATGTGAAGAAGCGGACCTTTCATCCGTCAGTGGCGGACGCCTTGGGTCGGATCGGCGATAAATCGGCTGTTGAGGCCTTAAAGGTATCCTTTGAGCGGGAAAAAAAGTATATCGCTGACGGCGACGGCAAAGGCCCTGATTACGGCTGGGGCCTGGCCAATGATTTTGCGTATCAGGTGGCCCAGAGCGCCGGCACAGCGCTGAGAAGTTTGGGAGAAGCCACCGGCGATATCCCGAAGGATAAGATGACCAGCATGCAGGAGGAATTTGAGAGGATGCGCAGGTCCCAATATTAATACCGGGGAAAATTAGAAATAGAGAAAATAGGACGGACCCTTTTTTGAGATATTATCAGAAAAGGGTCTGTTTTTTTACGGGACCTCTTCAATAACAGCGCCGGTTGTGGCGGTAAAGATCGCTGTGCCCTGGCTGCTGGCGGAGGGGGCGGCCGTTATCGTGTAGGCATAATCCGAAAGCGTGCTGTTGAAGATATAGCCGTAATGGATGCCGTTAAAATAATTTTTGGCTATATAAGGCGGGGTTGCGGTCGTGAGGTCCACCGGATCACCGGGGTAGTAATTATTGACAAGATAGTAATTCTCCATCCCCGTGGCGATGGTTTTAAGCGTGGCCTTGGCCGAGGCCTCGTTAGAAGAGATCTTGGAGCGCAGCAGATTCGGGATGGCAATGGCGGCTAACGCGGATATGATACTCACGCCGATCATGATCTCGACCAAGGTGAACCCTTTTTTATTTCTTGCCATGTTCTTACAATATCAAAAAATCAGCCGCAGGGAAAGGGGATTTTGAGGGAAAAACACGGGGAATAGGGCCTGTCCTTATGATGCGGGATGGATATGTCCCTATTGATCTTTAGTTTTTCGAGCCGATATAAAAATAATAAGAAATATGACAGCGGTCCATCCCAGCCAGGCGCAGGCCACAAGGGGTAAAATGCCCCACGGGGAACCGGCCATCTTAGCGACCACCACCGTAATGATGCTGGCCAAGAAAACCTTCCACCAAATTTCTGTCATCATAATGTTTGTCTCCCTGGTTAACGGGCATGGGAACGCAGAAGAGTGATCATAACGGCGTTGCTGACCTCTGTGCTCCCGTCCTCCAAAGAATAATGAAATTGTAACGTGTATTGACCCGGGGCGACCTCTTCGGGAAAATTAAATGCGACAAAAAATATTTTATGACGCGCATCCCGGCCGTTCTTGAGCTCAGCCCGGGATGATAATTTAGGGATATCCTCATTGTCGGGGTCATACATCTTTAATTCCAGTCCCTGAAAATCCCGGGGCACGTGGCCGTATAAATATTGCCTGCTGCCTTGCCGATAGACCCCCAGCCACCTCATTTCATAAAAGACGTCGCTTTCTCGGGGATACCATCCCATTTTGATATGGGAACCAAACTGATAGCTGGGATAATAGGCATATGGTTTTTCAGGGATGCCGCGATCGTCAAAGATTTTTTGAATGGTCTTTTGATGAACACCGCCCATAAGCTCTTTGTCAACCCTCAGAATGGATTGCCTTATTGAGGCAAAGAACGGACTAAGAAAATATTTTCCCTTACTCCCGCCGAGAAAAAAAGAGTCGGGCAGTTTATGTAAAGCTTTATATCCTTCAAAGATGACCTTGTCAGCCATGCGGGGACCCAGCGCCTCCCGCAGGTCCCAGAGCGCACCGCTTAAGATCTCTGAATCCCGATGCCCCTCATAAAGCAGGTCCTGGGGGTAGCGCTTTTCATTCTTCAGGTTCCTTAAGGCTGTTTTCTGCGGCGTTGTCCGCGCTACCAACCTGTCGCGGGGAAAATCATAGCGGGAGGGCATCTTGTGGACACTGCTGGCGGGATACTCCCCATACAGGGGATCATGGAGGAGTGAACAGGCGAAATAATCCGCATAGGCCTCACGTATGGCGGCGGCCTCGCCTTCATCATCCAGCTGAAAAAAGCTCTCCATAATAACATGCGTGTATTCGTGATAGATCGCATCCGCATTGAGCGCCGGATCAAGGTCATTATCGTAAACACCGAAGCGGATATCATCCTTAAGGGGGACGTGGCTGCATTGGTTGTGGAGGGCCTTGTGCCTGACATAACATTTCACTTGTTGCTGAAAATTATAATTGAGGTCATCTGAAAAATAATCATGGATCTTATTGATATGATAGTAAACATTGACCTGGCTCAATTTTATGGGATCATCGGCAAAGCCAAAATTCCCGTCTGGGGCATAAACATCGTGTTGGGCCTTAGGGGTCAATACCGAATCGCCGAATTCGGAATAGGATGAGAGCGAAAGATACACGTCGGCAAAATCGCCTTCCAAATATCCGCTGGCATGTAAGTGATCCAGCCCGACTTCCTTGAGGCGGGGTGTTTGTATCGGGTCGATCTCGTAAACAAGCCCCCGGGCAAGGGGTGGGGCTAAAGGCGGGGATTGTGGAGGCCTGGCACTCAGGATAAAAAAAAGGATGCCGATTAGAATAAGGATGATAAAGCTACCAATGATAATGCTGCGCCGTTTTTTTGAGGGGATCTCTTGCACGCTCTTACTTGTTGTTATTCTTTTTTTATTTGTTCTAAAAGTCCCAGGATTTCCTGATTATCTTTATCAACAGCCAAGGCCTTTTCATATGTCTTAATCGCTTCCTGAGTGTTCCCCTGCAACCGGAATAACTCTCCTAATTTCAGATAAACCGGTATGTAGGTCGGATCGATATTAAGAAGCCTTTGATAATTTTCCTGGGCCTGTGCGTACATTTCATCTTGCAGAAACATTTGTGTTTCACTAAGGGTGTCTTCCAGGACATACCGTGTAAAGTCATCCAGCAATCTGGTGTTCTCAAGCGCGCAGGCATTCTGGGGGGCTATCTCAAGGGCCTTCTTAAGATACCGCTTGGCATCCTGGTATTGACGTCCTTTAATAGAAGCGATACCCAGATTCGCATAAGCTTGCCAAATGTCCGGGGAGATCTCAATGGCTTTTTGGTAATGTTGTTTCGCTGTCTGATAATCGAACTTTTTATAATATGCGTTCCCGAGGTGGAGATGGCTAGGGGCATGCTGTGCATCCAGAAGGAGGGCCTTTTGTAATTGTACGATCGCGTTATCACAATTGACTTGCCCGATCAGGCAAATCGCCAAACCATTAAGGGCCCAGATATTTTTTTCATCATGCTTAAGGATTATTTGGAATCGGTCCCCAGCTTTATAAAAACGTCCTGTATTGTTGGCATCACGAAGGATCTGAAAGCCTTCGTTGAGTTGTTGATTTGAGTCCGGTTCTTCTTCCAAGGGAATATCGTGGATGTACTGTAATTCCTGGCAATAATGTCCGATCCCCTGGGTTAGCTGGTCAAAGATCCCGATGAATCCGCCATAGAGATTGTCTTGGGCCTCACTGTCATCAGGATCGATCTCGAGGGCCTTCCGCCAGGCCTTGACGGCGTCAATAAAGTAGTTCTGGTTTCGGTACAACGCTCCCATGCTGTTGTATAACTCTGTTTCGGGGTAATATCCCAAGTCAATCGCCTTCTGGTAGGCCTTGATCGCCGGCTCAAGGTCGTCGGGGGAAAATTTTTTAACACAACGGTAATGATGCGCCATCCCTAAGAGGGCATAACCGTTGGGATCTTCGGGCTTAAGTTGCGTGTAGGTCGTGCTGCTTTCAATGCTCGGTTTGTATTGTTCCTGAAAAAGGTAGGACCGGGCGAGATTAAACCAGGCCCTTGCGTATCCTTCATCGAGATCAACGGCTTTTCGAAGCTCCTCAATGGATTTTTCATATTCCTGTTTGCGGAAATAAACAGAGCCAAGATTATTATGGGCAAATTTATTTTGGGGATCGATTTCAATCGCCTTTTGATAATAATGGATGGCGTCTTTATACATCTCCTTCTTTGTCATCACTTGCCCCAGGCCGTAATGTCCCCAGAAAAAGTTTTCATCCAATTCGATAGACTTCAAGAATCCTTCTTCTCGAAGCTTTAAGTCATCCAAGAGCCTGGCGTAAAGATAGTGATACACGGCATGGGAAGGTTCGGCTTCCATTTTCTGCCGGTATTCCTCTAAAACCTCTTCAGCCCGGCCTTCGGATAATAACTTGTCCTGATACCGCCTATGGGCCGGGACATCTAAGGGAGTGGCTTTAAGCTGCTCTCGGGCCTCAGTGATGGGGTCATGAACAGGCTCGAGGGGGGCCTCCGTTTGGGCAGAAGCCAATCCTAAAGAAGGATAGTCAAAAATGATCAGGCCACATAAAGCAAAGATCAATAAAATGTGTCGCAGGCGAAGCTCCCTTAAAAACATTATTTAAATCCCCAATCCTTCTGGTATAGTTGGTTAAGTTTTGTATCCAAACCAGATATCTCTTTCTCATAATTATCAATCCTATCTTCCAGAATGGCGATATCTTCTTCTATATAACCACGTTCTACATTTTTAGACTCTAGGGCATCCTTATATATTTCAGATCCTTTCATCTCGTTAATAGCTTTTTCTTTAAGCTGCGATAGAATTTCAGGGTCTTCGACAAGCTGAATGAGTTTTTGATTCAGCTCCTCGGCCAGCTGTTGAGCGCGTTCTTGGCCTATGACATCCTGGCTTTTTTTCTTCCATTCCTGAACAAGACGATTGTTCTCTTGGGCGATTAATTCCTTATCTGATGGGAGCGAGAACTTGTCCCTGTCCGTTAAATTCTCGAGTTCCTGGAGTTCCTTTTCACATTCCTTGAGCACTGAATTTTCTTGTTTAAGCTCGCGTTTTAAAGCATCACATTCAAAGAGGTATTTCTGCCTTTGTTTTTCATGCTTCTGTATTTCTTTAAGGTGCTCTTCAAGCATATCCTTGGGCTTTTGTTCAGCGCTATCGGCTTTGAGGGCATCATCCAACTTGCTGAGCTGCCCTAATATCCCTTTCTTGTGGCCTTTTTTTCTTTTGCCGGGATCATCAAAGGGCGTTGTTGGCAAAGAGGGGGTGGTGGGCATGGATTGGGCCTGCGTGTCATCTTTTTTTTCTCCCTTTTTGACAGGAGGCATTATGTCCCGAAAATAAACCGGAGGTTCCAACCAATCGTCCTTACACAGGCGCTTGATTAAACGGGCTCTTTCATCCTTCGGTATAACCTTCAGATCGGCTATACTGTTAAGTTGTTGGATCTGGCGGCTGACATGTTTCCAGTACTCCAAAAGCAACATAATATCTTCATCAATAGGCTTGTCAGAATTATCCTTCCATCCCCCAATGCTTTGGGGCATACGCCTATTTTTGGGAAGTCTTTTTATTTCATCACTTAAGTAATCAATAGAATTATCCCAAAAGGAGTTTTCCAATTGCCACCCCTTGTTGGATAATGTGTTGACGATTTCATTGAGACGTGTTTCTGCCTGCTGATACTGCTTGTTATAAATGTCATAAAGCTTCCGTCTATCCTCAAGATCTCCTAATTCGAATCCATGGGCAGATTGTTTTATCATTCTTGGTGTCCACTTGAGATCACCATCATAAAATAGAATCCGTTCCTTTTCCTTGTGGGCATAAACGCTGCCTGCCTGCAGGAAAACACAGAACCCCACTAAAATAAAGAGAATCTTGTGTCGCATGTCCTTATACTCCTTTTGTAGGTTCGATTAATAAAAAATAACGATCCGCCAATGCGGGGCCAAGAGGACGAGATCACATCCCCCTAAGATCACCTTTTTTTCCCGGGCCTGTTGCATGAGCTGCTCGGAGGGATATCCGTAGACAATGGGAATGACGCGGTAACGGAACCCTGCCTGTGTCCTTTTGAAGCCGATATCGCCGGGATTCTTAAAAAAAAGAAAAGCCAGGATGACAAGCAAAGCCGTTGTTGTTGTGCGCCAGGGACACTTGAGGCAGAGGTTTAAAGCAAGGGGAATGATGATCAATACAGCCAGATGGGAACCGGCCAAAAAGGCCTTTCCCAGCTTATAAATAAGATAAATATGCAGCATTATAAAAAAATAGAGGAAGATTTTTTTCTGGTTCCGCAAGAAGAATTGTCCGGCTGGATTTCCCTTGATCTTTTTTAGAATGTTGCCTGCAGATTCTCTAACCATTGCAATTCCCTCTCGATCTGGTGCCACGCATACATATGGAGCAGTAAGAAAACAATAATAAATAAAATGAGGCTAAATTTTCGATGACGGCCATCCTTAATAACGAATAATCCCCAAAGACTGCCCAGCAATCCCCAATACAAAACGACAAAAGGATATCTCAGAGCGGTTATATCTAAGCGAATCGAAATAAGGGACGGGACGGATAGTAAATATTGTAAGATAACGATGCCGATATTGTCGCTGGGGATGGATAATGATTCAATAAAAAAGCAGATGAGGCTTAAGAGCAGCCCGATGGATAAGCCGGCTAAAGAACAAAGAAGAAAAGTTTTACCCTGTTTCATGAGAGTGTCCTTCTTGCCACAATAGTGACCCTCTGATTATTTTTATTGTAATCATCAATGCCTCCAGTGTCCAACACAAAAGAATAAATAGGGATGGGCCCTATTATTCATTAATTATGTTCGTTTAGTATTGATTTTGAAGAAATTTTTGTCAAAATATTATTGTAGGAATAAGGGGCACGTACCTAAAAAATATGTACCTGTCCCGAATTAAAACTATGACCATGGTTTCCGTTGTCATCCCGATATTCAATGAAGAAGAGATCATTGATGCCCTGCATCAAAGGTTGTCCCGTGTCTTTAAGGAAATAGCAAAGGATTATGAGATCCTATTTGTTGATGACGGCTCCCGGGATACGTCAGCGCGCCGTATCTTAGAGATTATCAACAAGGACCCTGGCGTGCGCCTGGTTCAACTGTCGAGAAACTTCGGGCATCAGGCGGCTATATCGGCCGGGCTCAAGCTGGCCCAAGGTGATGCCGTTATTGTCATGGATGGGGACTTGCAGGACCCGCCTGAAATCATACCGGATTTTATAGAGAAGTTAAATTCGGGCTATGATGTCGTCTATGCGGTCAGAAAGGAAAGGAAGGAAAGCGGTCTTAAACAAATGGCCTATGCGGTGTTTTACCGTTTACTGCATTTGATCAGCGACATTGATATCCCCATTGATGCGGGTGATTTTTGTATTATCAACAGACGGGTCCTGGACGTTATCAATACGGAGTTGCCCGAGCGCATCAGATTTGTGCGGGGATTAAGGGCGTATGCCGGATTTCGACAAACCGGTTTGGCATATTCACGGGAGGGCCGGTATGCGGGCCGGCCCAAATACACCTTCGGAAAGTTATGCAAATTGGCCATTGACGGGTTGTTTGATTTTTCACGGGTCCCTTTACGGCTTGCCAGTTATATGGGGTTTTTCGTGGCCTTGGGGGCTTTTATCGTCGGGGTGTTCTTCATATTCCACAGGATATTTAATTTTAAGATCTTTGGCTATTCACCCGTCGATAATCCGGGCCTCGCGACGACGGTTGTCGGCATCTTTTTTTTGGGGGGCGTTGTGCTGATGGTCCTGGGGATCATTGGGGAATATATCGGGAGGATCTATATCGAAGTAAAAAAGCGCCCTTTTTATTTGATCAGCAAGGTGTATCCCCAGGATGACAATGGTGGTTAAATCAATACGTAATAAAGAATATAGCACATATCCAATATCTCCATGAGATCCCTCAAAGACCAGCCATCCGACAGCCTGTTTCGCATCACAACAATAGTGGCCGCCTTTTTGGTTTTCGGGGCCGTTGCCTTAAATATTGTCACGGCCTTGATGACATTTAATATATGGGGTGGACAGCGCCTGGCATGGATCTTCTCCATTGTAAACGGATTTAAGATGTATTATCATCCGGCTTGTGACGGGCCGGTCTTGCCGAGGATTTATGCCCCGTTGGCTGCTTTTATTTTTTACCCCGCAACGTTTTTTAACACGCCCTCCCAGGCATTGATCTTTTCTTCGTTATTGAGTTTTTGCTACTTTTCCTTGCCCTTATTATGCATGCGGGGCTTTCAAGGCAAGATAGACCTGTATCACCTTTCGATCCTTGTCGTCTTTTACGGTTTCGTTGTGCATTATTTTTCATTAACCTATTCGGCCTTTGCCGTCCATTTTGACTGCCTGGGGCTGGCCTGTTGTGCGTTGGCCTGCCTTTGGATCATTCAAAAAGAATACCCCGGCATCGGTGATCTTACGGTGGCGATGATCTTGGCGTTTATGGCGGTCTGGCTGAAGCAGGTTTTCCTCCCGATCGTTCTTGTCCTGCCTTTTTCCCTTTTCTTATGGGGGGACAAGAAGGCCCTCCGCTCTTGTTTAATTATAATTTTTGTTTTGACCCTATTGTCCCTGGTGCTCTTCTTTTTTATTGATATCAAGGGCTTTCTTTTTGAGTCTTTTATCGTTCCATCAAGCCATCCCTGGAAGCATGTTGATAAAGGCAAGGCTGTTTTATATTCTTTGGCGAGGATCTTTGACCAATTACTTCCTTTCATCTTGGTGACGGCCCTTGCTTATTGTGTATCAGGCCGTTTCCAGGCCGCTGCAGAACAAGGGTCTTTTAGAGGCTGGTTCTCACAAAACAAGTGGTTCATTTTTGTCATAACCACAGGGGCCATGATACCGACCAGCTTAGTTTCTTGGTCAAAAGTGGGGGGCGATTATAATTCATTCAGTTATGTCCAGTACTTTTTATTGTTAGGTGGTATTTATTTAATGGCGGACACCTTTGCGCAAGGGAGGCATTCTTCAGCCAAAGGGTTAAAGGTGCTCATTTTTATACTTATGATCTGTTTCGTATTCACGTCCATCCCCAAGATCGAGGACATGGTCCATAAGTTCACGCAGCTTGAGTATAATGATCATGAGATGGCCTACAATTATGCAAGGGAAAATCCCGGGCAGGCCTATTTCCCCAATAATCCCCTGTCGGTTCTCATGGCGGAAAAGAAATTGTATCATTTTATGTGGGGTGTCAAGGAAAGGGAAATGGCCGGGTATCCTTTAACCAACAAGCAGTTCCGTGATGGGATCCCGGCAGATTTTGATTATGTTATATTCCCCAAGGATTCCCAGTATAGCTATCAGTATATTCTTGAATTTTTGCCGGAGTATTCACACCCTGTGGCCCTTCCCAAATTCCCCGGCGCGTTGGTTCTTTCGAGGGAACCCGGATAATTAGGGATAATTAGGGACACGTACCTAATTTGGGTAATTACGTACGTGTCCCCATATTGACAAATTCTACAGCAAACCATGAACAAGATCTTCGATATATTCACCCGCCTTTTGGTGGTCTGGACGCTGTTGGCGGTCGCGGCCGGCTACGTGTATCCGCCGTGCCTCACGGTCTTCCGCCCGTATCTGGATTATATGTTCATGTTCACCATGCTGGGCATCGGGTTTGTGCTCAACCCCGAGGATTTCCTGCCGGTTGTGCGCCGGCCCTGGCTGCCGCTGTTGGGCACCTTAACGCAATTTGCGATCATGCCTGTCACCGCGTTTTTGATCGCCAAGGCCCTCAAGCTGCCGCCGACGCTGGCCCTAGGGCTGATCGTGGCCGGTTCCGTGCCGGGTGCGATGGCCTCCAACGTGATCGCTTATCTTGCCAAGGCAGATACGGCGCTCTCGATCGCCATCACCACCACCTCAACATTCTTAGCCCCGCTTTTAACGCCGTTTTTCACCTTCATCCTGGCCAAGACCTTTATGCAGGTGGATTTCTGGGCGATGTTCAAAAGTATTTTAATGATGGTGGTTGTCCCTTTAGGCGTGGGCTTGACGTGTAAGCATTTCTTTAAGGCCAAGATCGCCAAGATTCAAAGTTTTTTCCCGGCCCTATCCACGCTGTTTATCGCCTTTATCTGCGGATTGATCGTGGCCTTGAACAAGGACAAGCTGGCGGATGTTACCGGGGTGATCTTTGTGGCGGTGTTGATCCTCAATGCCGTAGGGGTGGTGGGCGGCTATACCGCCGGGCGGATGTATCGGTTCAGCGAACAAAGGCGGCGCACCCTGGCCATCGAGGTCGGCATGCAAAACGCGGGCCTGGGTGCGGTGCTGGCGCTCAAACATTTCTCCGCAGAGGCGGCCCTGCCGTCGGCCCTGTTTGCTACGTGGTGTGTGATCACCGCCAGCGTTCTAGCCGGCATCTGGGGCCGTGCCAAATAATTAAATAGGGACAGTTCTCTTTTAAGAAAAAGGGAACTGTCCCCAATTAATATTTGTGTGGAGGGAACTTTTTGGCTTTCAAACCCGTCTAAAAGGTTAAAGAAGAAAAAACACTGGTTTGAGCTAAAAGGAGGGGAATCATGACAAAGAAACAAAGCCCACAACTTATTTTAATGGCAGCTGTTTTAAGCGGCCTTGTCCTACTTCAGGCAACCGATGCTGCTGCGGCCAGAAGGGTTAGACGCCCAAGAGGCAGGCATCCCCACCGATATTTTCATGGGTATCATCATCGTCCTTATCGCCGCAGTTTATTTTCTTTCCCCGGACTTTTTTCAACCACCGTTGTTTATTCCGGGCCTGATTATTATTACGCCAATGGGTATTACTACCAAAAGGTGCCTTCAGGCTATGTCATTGTTGAGCCCCCGATTGGGAGCACCGTCAAAACCTTGCCGCGCGGATATGAGACCGTCTACATCAGGGGCGTGAAATATTATACCCATAACGGCCTTTATTATGTGAAGCAGCGGAATAATTATATCGTTGTCAATGACCCGCTTGAGAAAGTTGTGGATACGGTCCAGGAAGCCAAGGTTATCGAAGGCTCTTCTTTACCGGCGATCACGGCTGCTGAAGAACAGGGCAGCTTCACCGTAAATATTCCCAATGCCCAAGGCGGGTATACTTCCGTGACAATACAAAAAACAGAAGACGGGTTTATAGGGCCGCAGGGAGAGTTTTATAGCGAATTTCCGACTGTCGCGCAATTGCAGGTCATGTACGGGGCATAGTAATTATAGTAATTAGGGACAGGTACATATTTTTTATTTTTAAATATGTACCTGTCCCGCTTTTTCGCATTATTTTAATTACACACAGGAGAACAGGTGAGGCTATAATCTGCTTTACACGTACAACCCGTGGGAACGAAAGGAATAGGGACAGTCTTATGACATTCCATTGTTTGCCCATATGGATCATATGGATCATAAGGTTCTATGCTAGACAGTCCAGACTCAAACCTGCAATCCCCGCAGTCAAAATTACTAACCATTCTTTCCCATTTTCTTTGAATTGCCCTTGCAGCCTCCCAGCAACTTAGTGCTGTTTTAGATAAAGTTCCGCTTTCTCCTGGACAAGGGGAACAATACCCATTAACGCACACCCCAGCTCTTCCGCCGTTCGTACAACAATTATCAAAATAACAAACGCCGCCTCGGCATGCGTTCGTGGTGCAGTTATCTCCATCACTGCACACATCATCGCTATAACAAGGGCAACAATCAAGATCCAAAGGCGATTCTCCATTGACACAATAATTATTCATACAGGAGCTATAATCGATTTCGCAGTTTTCATCACACTGAGGGACCCCGCAAAGGTATCCTTGGGCTGTACAACTCGCATCGCCGATTTCATTTCCTTCACATTCTTCGCCTTCCTCCAGGGTGCCATTGCCGCATGCCGGTGTTGGTGTTGGTATTGGTGTCGGCGATGGCGACGGCGACGGTGATGGCGACGGCGACGACGACGGCGATGGCGAAGGTGACGGATAAGCCCCTAGGACCACGCGCATTTTAGTTATGCTGTCGTTGGCCACAGGACAATCAGCCGCGCAGGTCTGAGCGTTTTCATTCAGCCCGGGCTCACAGATCTCATTGCCGCAACAATCACCCTGTCCTTGATAATAAAGGTTAAGGCACAATTCTGCCTTAAGGCTGTACACCTGGATCAAGGTTCCTTTATCCTCAGACTTGAGGGCGATGTTTTGGCTATTATCATAAAGAAGGTCGCCGGCCTTAAACGCCATATCCGAGACGATGATGTTATAGCCATGACGCAGCAACTCTGTGTTGATGTCCCCCGGGTATACTTTTTCATAAGTGGCCCCGTTGTAGGTGATCTTAATGGTGGTCACAGATATTCTTGTGTCGTCGACCTTTTTATGTATTTGATAGGTCATATCCTTATCCATAAAATCCTGATACAGGCTGAGGTCGACAGCACCGGCCGGATCCTCAAGCCCAGGGGGGGCGATCCTTTTAAGTGTGTAGACCGAGAACTTCACGTCGTATCCTTCTTGAGGACAAAGGGCCTGCTCTGTCGCCAGGACCTTTTGATCGGGTTGATAATAAAGGCCCTCAAAACAGGAGATCTCGTCGCCGGCGACACAGGCATCATCATCTGCGGCCGCCAGGATCTCGCCCGCGTGAGTCCTGACAATGCGCTTGTCTTTTGTTTCTTCATAAATAGCCACGTAGCGGTTGGTGATCTCACTGTCCGCACAATCCATCTTCTCGATCAGGACGTAGCTTTCTTGGCCGAAGGCCGGCAAAGCCTTCAAAATTTTATCCATATCTTTTTCAAGGGCATGAAGGGGGATCGATAGCCAAACAGCGATAACACCGATCACGATTAATGTGAACATAAATTTTAACCCACGCATGATAAACTCCTTTGGTTGATTTATACCCAAAAAATATTTTAACTTATAAGAAAAGTGTAAAATACTTATCGACGGGAAACAATGCTAGGAGGGGGGGGCGAGAAAGCCCTTTCTTAATAAAATAGGGACAGTTCCCTTTTAAAGTTTATTGGGGACACGTACCTAATTTTGGTAATTACGTACGTGTCCCCGGAATTCCGTGAACGGTTGGGGCTAGGTCCTTGCCGAAGCTATCGATGATGATATGCGCCATCTGTTGCCTGTCAGAATTCCTTAGGCTTGTGCCTTTAAGGATCATCTCCCGCATCAGGGTGTTGGGACGCAGGCCCACGCTGCCGAGCATAAGGTTTTTGGTGAGGGTTGGATGTTGCGTAGCGAACAATAAGGCGACCACCCCGTCCCAGAAGAAGAGCGTCCCCATCGGCTTTCATGCTTATTGACAAAATCAGCGAACAAAGCTACATTAATCAAATCAGGGGGACACGTACCTGATTGGTGAATTGCGTACGTGTCCCCGGAAATAAAAAGGGAACTGTCTGTTATGCGACAATATTTAGGTAACTTTTTTGAGATAGATTCGGTAAAATAATCTATCTAGAAAAGGAGCCTAAATATGTCACCTTATACAAAAAAGCTCTTTGTCAAAA
>Ga0272441_10006663_pt1 | contig 19197 bp, 13 predicted proteins | sample SSMProp6N_FD_193582 | JGI IMG/M metagenome (GOLD analysis project Ga0272441, IMG submission 193582) | Marine sediment archaeal communities from Little Sippewissett salt marsh, Falmouth, MA, United States - SSM-Prop-6N | ecosystem: Environmental > Aquatic > Marine > Wetlands > Sediment ... | reverse complement strand
AGCTGCTCCTCGTCGCCATCGCCGACCAGATCGCCTTTGCCATACGCAACGCACGCATCTTCGAATGCCTCGTCGACAGCTACTGCAATCGCCGCAAAGGCATCTACTCGTGCAAGGGATGCCACCGTCCTCTCGGCTCCTGGACACCGTGCATGAAGTACCACGACCCCACCCTCTAGGGTCAAGTCACACGAGCGAACAGGTATTCTCCCTTGAGTCTCCTACCTGCCGACACAACTCGACGCCGACACGGCTGCGCCGGGCGCAAGGTGGGGAACCAGATGGTGCAGCAGCTCACCGAGGAAGCGGAGTTCGATCCCTCCCGGATTCTGCCCGGGCTGCGGCCCGTCCGGAGAGATCAGGTATCCGTAGTCGCGCTTGTACTCCCAGACGGTGGTCTCGAAGACGGAGGCAATCATCGCCCGCCACTGCGGATCGCGGTCGTCCACCAGGTAGGCCCACGTCAACGCGGCGAGCAGGTTCCGCGGACAACTCGCCCGATCGTCGGGGAAGCTCGGATCCCACAGGCGGAACCGGGCATCGATCCACGCCCCATTGCTGTACTGTGAAGCGCGGAACACGTTGCGGGCGTTGAGGAGGAGAAGCTCCTTGTAGGGTGCGTATCGCACTGGATGCGCAACGTAGCGGTCGTAGTACGCTTGCCAGCTGCGCGCATCGTCGGCAAACGTGTATCCGCCGCGGTGGATTCCCTCCTCCCACACGCTGGCCATGAACCCCATCGACGCATCCAGGAACGGAAGCAGCCGCGCGTCTTCGGTCCGCTCGTAGATGTCGAGGACAGCGTACGGCCCACGTCGTCCTCCGATCCCGTACCCGAAGTAGTCGTCGAACGCCGGATCGATCCTGTCCCAGTCGTACCACGTCGGCTCGAACGAGAACGGGGCAAGGCGGTAGTCCTCCCCCCAGTAGTGAAGGATCGTGTCGTGATCGATGTAGCTCAACGCGGAGGCGATCGCCGCGTCCTTGAAGTCTGTGCGACCGGTTGCGGAGTAGAGGTGGAGCAGTGCCCCGGGGCTGGCGAACCAGCGGATGTGCATCTCATACGTGCTCTCCGGCTCGAGGGGATCGCCGGTCGCGCTGTCGTAGGCGTTCGGCAGGTAATCGCGGGGCAGCTGGCCAATCGAGCGGGACCTCGAGGCCAGCCTGGGAGCGAATTCGAGAATCGCCTCACCGATCTCCGTTGCCGCATCAAGGTACCTCTCGTCAGCCGTCAGCCCGTAGACGCGGAGGAGGAACTCGATCGTCGGCGCGGGGATCGTCTTCCCGTCCACCGGGACGTCCGCCACGCCATCGTACTTCCGTGGCAGACGCGTCATCGGATGCAGGTGCTCAACCATGCTGTCCGCCATCTCGACGACGCGATGGTAGTACGCGTCATCGGAGACGACCTCAAGGACGGCGAGCATTTGGTTGTACACCGGGCCGCCGCCACCTGCGATCTTGACGTTGAGCACCTCCCCCGTGATCGCGTCGAGCGACTTGATCAAGTAGGGGCTCGGCGTGCCGATATCATCCATCGTCCGCTCCAGAAGGTTATCGATCGTCCACCGCGCCTCGGTGAGGATCGCCTCCAGCAGCTGCGCCTCGGAAACCTGGCGAAACGCACCCTGCGCCCGCAGATCGTCCCAGTAGACGGGCGCCGAGCCACTGTCCTGCTTGCCGAGTGCCAGCGTGAGACGGGGAAGCGGTTTGGCACCGAACCGATCGACATAGTCTCGGCCGAACTCCAGGATCACATCCTGCCAGCTCCCCGAGGGGATCGGTACCGCCAGGTGCACCTTGCCCGGCGCGTTCCCAGCGATCCGTGGCTGCTCGGCGAGAACGTAGGTGAGTTCATTGCCTCGGCTGTCGGTCACCGACAGCGTCCCCGACGCCGCGCCATCGGGCTGTGCGGTGAGATAGACGCTCGCTGAGATCGTCAGCCGATCACCCCGTGCCTCCAGCGCCGGAACGTACTGGTGCACGCGCTCGCGCGGGCTTGCCAGCCGTAGCGCGTAGCGTCCCGTGCGCGCTCGTTCTTCGCTCACCAGATGCGTCGGGATCCCAAGGCGCCCTCGCTCGAGGGGCGTCAGCCAGAACGCCCCCAGCGCGTCTTCAGGCACTGCCTGCTCGAACCCGCCGTTGTCGAGCATCTGGACGATCTCCACGGAAGGATCCGGCAGGGCGAAGCCCCCACGCGATGCCAGTCCTCCAGTCGAAGTGAGCAGGAGAAGAGCGAGGAACAGCGCCGCAGCCTTCCTGGTGCTCGCCCCGCTGTGCCACCATCTCCATGCCATCGACCGCGGCGCCACATGGCCTCCACGTTCATGCGTGCCCATCATAACCTCCGTATCCTCGCGTCAGCGCAAGCGCCGCGGCGATGTCCTCGGCGATCATTCGCCGCTTGCTTCTCTCGATGAAGAAGCTGGGGCCGGCCTGCAGGTAGGACGGAAACGCCCTCACAGCGCCAAACCAGTAGTCGGCACCTCGGATCTTGTACGTCGAGCCAGCGGGGATGACCCGCCTCTCCCCACGCCTCCGGGAGATGGCATTGAGTGCCTTGATGGCGACATCGCCCATCAGCAGATACGCCTTCGCATTCGGGAACTGCGCGATCTCCGCTTCGAGAAGGTGCGAGCACTGGTTGACCGTCGCCGCCATGACTCCGTAGCCCGTCTTGCCGCACTTCACTGCCGTGGTGAGGTACACACCAAGATCGAGGACATCCTTGAGCGACGTCACATCGGTGCCGGCATCGCGGAAGGCCTGGACCGTGGTCTGGGCGAACAGCGGGTCTCCAGCGGCGTAGTAGAAGTCGCCCAGATCTGCAGGGCTGGCCTCGGAGATCAACACGATGGACACCTCCGATGGGTTGAGGTCGATGTCCGGTACGACGAACCGATCGTGGATCACGTCATCACACGGGAAGTCTGCGCAGTGCAACGCTGTGTTGAGCTTCACGCAACCCCCTTCCCTTGGCGCCGAGAGCGCCCGTGAGCCCAGCGTAGCGCACGCACGGCGGTTCGCGCCAACACAGCGAGCGGTGGCACGGTCATGCACGCCGCCACGGACCCCATCGGGGCAGTGCTTGCTGAGGCTCTCGAAACCGGGACATTGACACCCCTCGTCCGAGAGCGAAACCCAGGCAACGCGCGGCGGACACTGCCCAGGCGGAGGGCTTCGCACGTGTGCGCGTTGCCTTCCTTCTCCACACGGAATGCGTATCGTATCAAGCCTTTGACGAGGTGGAGAGAACGTGTATGCTGGGACAGCACCCATGGTGCGAGGAGGGACAAGATGAGCAACGCTCTCCGCAGTGTCTCGTCAAGGCTTGCCTACGTCATTGCTCTGCTCCTCATCGTTCTCGCGGCGGCTTCCATTCATCTCGGCAGTCAGGGCGATCTGGGGGATGCAACGGATCAGGCCTGCTGCTTCGCGGACGGTCGCTGCCAGGACCTGCATCCTGACACATGCCGCGATATGGGCGGCGAACCTAAAGGGGACGGAACCACGTGCAGCGATGTCAGCTGCGATCAACCGAAACAGGCGTGCTGCTACCCCGATGGCCGCTGCAGGGATCTGGATGTCGAGAGCTGCACGTCATCCGGGGGCGAACCCCAGGGGGAGGATACCGACTGCCGCCACACATCGTGCGCTCAACCCACGCGCGCTTGCTGTTTCGCCGACGGCAGCTGTCAGGATCTGACAATGCAGGAGTGCCGCGCGCAAGGAGGCACGCCACGAGGGCTCAGCTCGACGTGCTTCCGCACCCACTGCCCTCAGCCGGAAACGCCGACCCCTATCGGCTCGATTCGTCTCCTCAGCCCGCTGCCCGGCCTTGGGCTCGAGGACACAACACAGGGCACGCAGTTCTGTTGGGAGGGGTTGGGGATCCCGGGCGTCACGTATGAGGTCGTGCATCACACCAAGCAGTGCGATCCCGATGTTCTCAACGGGCCGCACCCGTTTGCCCCGCTGTTCCCGGATCCGCAACTCGTGGCACGGCGCCGCGCACAGCAGGCGCGGAAACGGGAGCTCGAGTTGAGGCTGGAGTACCTGACGGACTACTGCGGCGACCTGTCGCGGATGTTCGATCAGGTAGAGCAGCGCCTCAGCGAGATCGCCGATGAGCTGGCGGGTCTGGAGCGCGGCCGGGACGAGGCGGACGCAGCTCAAGTCGACAGCGAGGAGGAGCCGTTCGAGCTTCCGCTGCCCACGAGCTGCCCGCGGAGCGCCGAGGAGATCCTTGCCCCCCACGCCGCGCTTGTGGACAACACCGATGTCGACCCGTGCGACCTGGACGCGTGCTGGGCCCTCGCGGGTCATCTGCGCGATCTGGTAGGGATCATCCAGTCGCTTGATGCGCATGCCGTCGTGCAGCGCCTGGAGTTTGAGCGGCTCCTTTGCCGCTGGCTGAACGGCGCGGATCACCGCGGCACCATGGAGCTCTATCACGGGCTGTTCTCCCTCGTGGACAAGGCCATCAGTCTGGTCACGGATCTCATCGATCTGCTTACGCCCGATGTGGAGGGGCTGATCCAAGGGCTGATCGAGGACGCCCTCAGCAGCGCGGCGTGTGCCCACTCCCCGGAGCTGTGCGAGGCGATCGAAACGGCCGGCGATGTGCGGGATCAGCTGGAGAGGGTACTAGCGATTCTGGAGAGCGCGCGGGCCAGCGGCACGCCGGGCCCCGCGTTCCTGGTGCAGATGGTTCAGGCGATGGCGCAGCAGGCGGCTGCGGCAACGGCCACTGGCGTCGAGGGATGGGCCAACTTCGCCGAGGTGATGGGCGCGATCCTCTGGGACGCGTACGAGAGCTTGCTCTGTGACCAGCAGGTCTTGGCGTGGCTCAACGATCGGCGCGAGCGGATCGAGGCGATGTGTGAGGCGTGCCAGGAGTGCCTGCGCCAAGACATCGCCGACGTCGAATCCGAGCTCGCAACCATCGCTGCCGAGGAGCGCGCGGCGACGGCGGCGCGAACGGAGTACTGGCAGGAGCAGCTCGCCGCGATCTCTGCAGCGGTCACACAGGCCGGGGCCTACCTGGATGATGCCTGGTACGACGCCTGCTGCACCCAGGGAACGCGAACGATCACGATTCCCAGCGAGGACCGCTGCGCCCAGGGTCTGGAGGAGGCACTCAAGCAGGCGCTGGGCGACAAGGCCTGTTTCCTCACCTTCTCCTGCACCCTCGTGTGCGAGTACGAGGGCGGCCAGATTGTTGGCGCTTCCGTCGAGTGCGAGCATAGCTTCCCGCTCGCCGAGCGTCGTCCGTGCTGCTGTGTCCCGTGTGAGAGGTCGCAAAGCTCCTTGGGAACGCAACCCGATCCCGGTCAGCCGGGGGCGACGGTTTGCCACCCGCCGGCAGGCGCCGGCCCGACACCCGAGCCCGGAGCCTGGGGTGTCGAGGCACGCGACGAAGCGGGCCGGCTTGTCGCGTCGAGCCCACGGCGCGAATTGGGCCACGGCATCCAGACGGATCCGTCGTACCTGACTCCCGGGCCCACGCCACCCATCGCGTGCACGTGCGCGGTATCGGGGAAGGTCGACGGGAATGCAGGAGCCCCCTCCGGACCTCCAGTGCCGGTGGTGCAAGGCATCCCGGTCACCATCTCCGTCGACGGCGACTGCGGACCGGACTGCTCCGCGGGGACAACCTCCATCACCATTCAACCTCCCGTCGCGGCTCCGGTGTGGCTCGCGTGGGCTCTCGTGTTGCCTGCTCCACCGCTCTCCGTTGCCGCATCGAGCACGACCTATGATTTCCCCGCAGCGGGAAGCTACAGCGTTACGGTGTCGCGGTTCTGCGAGGACGGACAGGAGTGCTCAGCCACGTTCGCCGTGGACGCTTCGGCCCCGCCGAGCCCCGTCGCCCGACAGCCAAGATCGGATGAGGAAGGCCTCGGTGTCTGCCCCGCTTGCGGCGCTGATCCGTGTCTGAATCTGGCGTACACGCTCGGCGAGACACCCCCATCGATTCCGCTGTCTGGCCATCGGCTGGTCCTCGCTGAACCCGCGGAACTCGTGCTCGACTTGACGAGTTCGTGCCGCCCGGACTGCTCCGGGGACCGCAACGTCCGCTGGGAGATCACGACGCCGGACGGCGTGCTGCAGGTCTTCGAGGACATCAACCTCTACGATCTTACGTACAGCTTCGATGAGCCCGGCCAGTACCTGTTGTGTGCCATCGAGACCGTTCCGTGCGGCGATGGGCTCCTGCGCTTCGAGAACTGGTGGAGCTTCGACGTCGCCGCGGTGGACGATGGGGCACCCTAAGGAAGGAAACGTGATCGCGGCACGGCAAAGCGAACCGTGCGGAGCGAGCGGAAGCTCCTCCCCATTGGGCGCAGCTTCGGCGCCGTGAGCAGCGAACCTCTGCGCAGCATGCGCTAGTTGCCGCTGCCGCGAGGCAGATCGGCCAACCGCTCCACGGTCTGGCCGTAGGGCAGCGCTCGGAGTTCGTCGGGAGCGAGAAGCATCAGCTCGGCGGCTCGGCCGGCGGTCCCGGCGATGATCTCGCGGCAGTGCAGGGCGTGCTCGCGGCACAGCCACTGAGCCTGCCAGCGCGCGGTTAGGTCGCGGCACAGCGTGTGCCCGTAGCGCTCCCGGAACCAGTTCGGGAGTTGGTTAAAAACGCGGTACAGGCCGGGATCTTCGTACAGCTGCTTCTTGGATCCGGCGATCACCTGTCGCTGATCCACGCCATCGGGAAGAGCGCTTCGACCGTGGGCGGCCCCGACAGCGAGCACGGCACCGGCCAACGCTCCGCACGTATCGCCGTACAGTCCGATCCCACCGCCGAAGCCGGTCGCCAGCTTCCAGACGTCCTGCGGCAGGCCTGTCTCGATCGTGCCAAGGATCGCCTCAGCGACGCACTCGGCGCAGTTGAAACCCTTCGAGAAGTTCTCACGCGCGCGGAGCGCAACGACCTCCATCGTCGATTCCCGATCGGCGCCCATGGCCGCCATTCTCACTGCGGACCGCACGCTGCGCCAGTTCGAGGGCTGACGAGAGCCGACCCCGAAGCGCAGACACCCCATGCGGCCGTAGCACGGAGAACGGGACATCGGCTGCAGCAGGTGACGCCGTGGATCGATCTGCACGGGCTCGCGGAGGCTCCGAAGCGCCATTCAGCCAGATGGCGCCCGCCCAGCGCGTGGACGAGTTGGCAGCGCTCACCGGTGAGCGGCATGCGGCACGCCTCGGCCTCTCCTTACCCCCACACCCAATCCCCCTAGAATAACGCCATCTCATCGCGTCGCTGATGCTGGCGCCGCGAACCAGAGGGGGTGATCCGTATGACAGAATTCCGAGTGTCAGCGGTCGCTCCCGTACGTCGAACGGCCCCATAGCGTTCGATCGAAGGATACCCTAAGACGGCTCTCGAGCCGCCCTCTGCGGGCAGCGACCGCTGGCCTCCCATACCCTTAAGGAGGCTTGATGAGAGATCAGCTGCCAAACGACTTCACATCACGACCTGCCACAGCGGACGACGCACCCTGCGTTGCGGCACTCTGGAACCATCGATCAGAAGCCACGAGCGGCGAACGTCGCTCGACACCCGCGGGGGTGCTCGGAAATTGGGATTATCCGAAGTTCAACCTTCCGACCGACAGCCGGCTCGTCTTCGCCCCCGACGGCGCGCTCATCGGCTACGCTCACATCCGCGACGTCAAGAACCCGCCTGTCGATGTCTTCGCCGGCTGCTGCGTGCACCCGGACTACGACGAAGCCGAATGGCTGTGGGACGACTTGTTCTCATGGATGGCCGGCAAAGCCCGCCGCGTCATCCCGAAAGCGCCCCAGGATGCGCGCATCGCACTCGTCGCAGGGACATCGGAACAGGACAGGACGCGACAGCGGGAACTGGCGCGACACGGCTTCGAGTACAGCCGGACCTTCCACCGCATGCAGATCCGTTTCGGCGCGACTGAAGAGCCGGTGCGCGAGCCGAAGCCAGGGCGTTGGCCCGAGGGCATTCGAGTGCGCAACGTCGTGCCTGGCGATGACGACATCGGGCTCGTCGCCGCTCATCGCGAGGCGTTCGCAGACCACTACGGCATGCTCCAGCAGCCGTTCGAGACCGACCTCGAGGAGTGGCGTCAGCGGATGCAGGAGGACGCGTTCGATGCATCGCTATGGTTCGTCGCACACGCGGTCGGGAAGGGCGAGACTGTCGGGCTCTGCGCGTGTTACGCCGCGGCGCCCGGAGAGCCGGAGTTCGTAGCGGTCAGCGACCTCGGCGTTCGTCCGGCGTGGCGTCGACGCGGCATCGGCCAGACGCTGCTGCTGCATGCGTTCGCCGAGATGGCGCGACGAGGCATCCGCGGCGCCGTGCTCAACGTCGACTCCGGGAACCGGACCGGCGCACCCGCCCTCTACGAGCGAGTGGTCATGCGATCGGCCAACGCGAGCCACACCTACGTCAAGGAGCTTCGCCCGGGGGTGAATCTGGTTCCTCAGTAGCCTGTGGCTCATTCGCTGCGTGTCGCGCGCCTGACGGGAGTGCTCTTCACGGGGCACTCCCCGAATCGGCTCGGCTGCACAAACCCGCGGTGCGAGGCGCTCGGGCCGTCCATCAGCTGTGGGGGGCGGCTCACATCGTCATCGGTTCGCACCCGTCCACCTGCGGCCGCTCCGAAGCAGAGCCGCACCGCACCTGTACGTGCCGCGCCGAGGCATCGCTGTTGGCCTGCGCGCAGCTCCATGTGTACCCTGCTCGCTGGATTCCATGGCAACGAACAGGAAGCCGTTGCCCGCGAATCGGAGGTGATCCAGCCAAGTTGCGTCGCACATCCAGTTTCGTTTCCGTTGGTCTGATGCTCTGCCTCTGTCTTGTTGCCAGCCACGCAGCGGGTGTAGCGTCCACGAGCCTTCCCGAGATCGACAACGTGATCTTCATGATCCTCGATGGCGTCGGTGCCTATCACTACGCGCTGACTCGGCTTGTGTACGGCGAACTGAACCTGGATGGCATACACGAACTGGGCTGGATGACAACGCACTCGGCGAACGCGGACATCACGGAATCCCCAGCGGCGGCTACCGCACTGGCAACAGGCCACAAGACGAACAACGTCATGGTCTCGATCGCCCCGAACGGCGAACGGCTCAAGACCGTTCTTGAGTACGCGCAGGACAGGGGCATGAGAACGGGGCTGATCACGACCGTCATGATCTACGATGCGACTCCGGCGGCCTTCGCCGCACACAACGAGACACGGTACAACCAGGCCGAGATCGCTGCTGAGATGATCGAGCAGGGGGCAGACGTGCTGCTCGGCGGCGGATGGACGCTCTTCTACGAGGAGGATCTCGTGTCAAGGGCTGAGCAGCTTGGCTACGCCTACGTTGAGGACGAGGGGCAGATGCATGCCGTCACTGCCGAGAAGCTCCTTGGCCTCTTCGCGCCCGTCGACATGAGCTTCGAGCTCGATCGACATTGGAGCAGCGAGCCCTCCATCGCGCAGATGACGGAGAAGGCGATCGAGATCCTGTCAGCGGACGGCGACGCCGGCTTCTTCCTCATGGTGGAGGGCGGCAAGACGGACTGGGCAGGCCACCGCAACGATGCAGCGTCCATCGCTGCGGATCTCAAAGCATTCGATGATGCCGTGGGGGTAGCGATTGACTTCGCGGACGCAAACGGGAACACGTTGATCGTGATCACGTCAGATCACGAGACCGGCGGGCTGACGTTTGCCGAGTTTGATCACGCACACATTGGCGCCTTCCTCGCAGAGGTCACAGCCAGCGCTGATTACATGGGCACGCAGTTCGATAAGGATCGAACCAACGTCGAGCAGGTCCTTTCGCAGCATACACCGATTTGCGCGCTGACACATGGTGAGGTTCGTCGAATCCAGGACTGTGGCAGCGGATTCCAGGATGGCGAACGGCAGCCGGGCAACACGATCGCCACCGTCATCAACGGCTACGCGAGGACGAGCTTCTCCGCCACGTATCACACCTCCGCGAACGTTCCGCTCTTCTGGTATGGAGCCGGAGCCTTTGCCTTCTCGGGGATCTGTGACAACACCGATGTCGGCCGGGAGCTCATTGCGATCGTCACGGAGAGTGGGGTCTGGGGCGACTCAGCGATCGAGTGGGACGCGGCTGCGGACCACGCCGGCACCCGTGTCAGCGTGAGCGGCCCCGTGGCGTCGGCCGGGCGGGCGGAGGGCACGACCTACATCAACCTTGGCAACGCCTACCTGAACGATCCGCGTTTCGACATCGTCATCCCTCCCGAATGCGAAGACACGTTTGCGACGCGTTTCGGCGAGAGGCCCGCCGAGTACTTCGATCAAAAGCGCGTCGTGGTCTACGGTGAAGTCGAGCTGAGCGCCACAGGGATCGCGTACATGACCCTTCGCGATCCGTATGCAATACGAGTCGTCGCCGATGGGGCACTGGAGTGAAGCACTCGTATTCCGCCGTCGGCGCTGCTTCCGGCGCCGCCACCGGCTCCAGTCGCCGGTGGGTTCCTTCTTTGCCTTCTGCAACTTCAGAGGCCGCGCCGGGGCTACCGGACCAAGGGACGGATTTCCACTGAGATCTTCCGGGGAGCGGTCCGCGAACAACGCCTCAAGGAGGAGTGAAGCGGCAACGCCATTCCGGGCTGGACATCCTGGTCGGCTGGCGACCGAGAGGTTGATCCTTCTGGCGGGAAGGCGGAGCCTCGCGCTGGTTGCGGGATACCTTCCAGGATCGGGGCATCATGGACAAGCACGGTAGGCCCCGAGGACTCCATGCCTTTGGGTTCTGACGTGCGAGCTAGTTCCCCGTTCTGTCCTTCCTTCTTGCCTCCCGATCCTCCTGCTCCCTCTCACTTATTCTCTTCTCTTCCCTTGCCGCTTCCGCTCTCTCTTCCTCTCGCGCGCGTCTTCGTCCCTCTGCTGCCGCGTCTTCGAGTCTCTCTTGCTTCTTGGCTTCCCGCCTCTCTCCTCTTGTCATCTTCTTTCTCTCTTTGCGTCCTGCATCTCGATCTCTCTCTTCGCGCTTCGCGATCGCCCTTTCTTCTCTCTCCAACTGCTTCCGCTCTCCCTGTCGCGCTTCTCTCTCTGCGTTCTCTCCCCGTTCCACCAATCTCTCACCGTAGAACTTCGAGGCTACATCTAGTATGTCATCGGCCCTTTCGCTCATCAATCGATGATCCTCGATTCTTCTATCAAGGGATGCCGCGCGCTCGGTGTGTCCCTCCCTCTCCTGCCGTTCCTTTGCCTGCTCCGCCGCATCAACGGTCTTCGAGGCCAGGTTCCGGATGACTTGGACGTACCTCCCCCTCTCTCCCGGACTCTGTGAGCCCTCGAAGATGGCCTTGTCAATTGCCGGTCTGAAGTTCCCGCTTTCCTCCGCCTCCTCGATGAGAGTATCGAGCTCCTTTCCCGATATGGCCGCCAGAGGCGTGCGATACAAGTACGACCTCAGCAGGGCGTATAACAGCGTGTCGTCACCGCACAACTCCTCCAATAGGGTCTTCTCTCTGTTCTCCTCGTTCTGTGCGCGCATGGTCCGTCATCCCTCCCTCGGCGCTCTTGCCTGCAGGAACGCGCCCATCATGGCTGGTCCACTTCCACGCCTACTATAGTCGACCACCTCCCGCCAAGACGAATGCCGGGATACCGGTTCTGGGATGAGGTGCAGGCGCCTCGCAGCCAGGGCTGCCGAGAGAACGAGCCGTAGTACGTACGGAGCAGACAGCCGCCGGTAGCCAATCTCCCCGGGAAAGGAACATGAGCAAGGAGGTGTCGTGCGGTGACTGTCCACAAGGAGTCTGGTGCGGTAGCGACCCTGGTCGCAATCGATGGCGCGAAGGCTTGGAACCCAGTGTTGATGGAGGAGCGCGGAGACCTTCATGCCCTGCGACAACAGCACTTCCGCCTCTCGGAGCTAGGCGATGATCTCCTCAGGACGGTGCTTCTTCCTCGCCCGTGTGCCCTCCGTGCGATCCTGAGAACACTAGCGTAGAGCTTCCGGACCGGTCTCAGGGGGCTGGGTCAGAGCGCCTCTCGGAGAATCTCGGCGACCGCGGGCCGCGTGAACTCCTCGGGGATCGCGGCTCCGTCACGCAACAACTCGCGCAGCTTCGTACCGGAAAGGAAGACGTGGTGTTCGTTCCCGTGGGGACAGGTCTTCGAGCTCGTCATCTGGCCGCACGCTCGGCAGAAGAAGGCGTGCTCGAAGCAGAGCGGAAGGATACCGAGTTCGTCGTGCGAGAAGCGCTCGAAGATGCGCTGGGCATCGTAGGTCCCGTAGTAATCCCCCACGCCTGCGTGATCGCGCCCGATGATGATGTGTGTACAGCCGTAGTTCCTTCGGCAGACCGCATGATGAATCGCCTCGCGAGGTCCCGCGTACCGCATCGGAACCGGGAACGGGGCAAGCATCACCCTGTCGGGAGGGTAGAACCCTCCCAGAAGCTCCTCGTAGCAGCGCCACCGGACATCGGCCGGGACGTCCCCTGGTTTCGTCTCGCCCACCAGAGGGTTGACGAACAGACCGTCAGCCATCTCCAGCGCGCACTTCTGCAGGTACTCGTGCGCCCGATGGATTGGGTTCCGGGTCTGGAAGGCCACGACCGACGTCCAGCCTCGCTCCGCGAACGCGGTCCTCACCTCCACGGGATCCAGATGCTGCCTCCCGCGCGTGATCGGGGCGCGCTGAAGCAGATGGATGTCGCCGCCCACTGCCGTTGCGGGTTCAGCGAGGAGCCGTGCGACGCCGGGATGCTCCCGGTCGGTCGTCCCGTAGACCGCGGCCGCCTCCGCCTCCAGATCGCGAACGAACACGTCCCTGACCTCGATGAGCCCATACGCCTCTCGATCCTCCCCCTGGAGAGGAAGGATCGAACCGTGCTTGATCTCCCCCGAGAGTCCGGCGTGGACCGGCAGCGTGACCGGTATGGCCCAGACGGTCCCATCCGGAAGACGCATGGCATCGACAACGTGGTTGTACTCCTGTTCCGTCATGAAGCCCGTCAGCGGGCTGTACAGCCCGCATCCGATCGCATCCAACTCGCAGAGGTGCGTCGTGGAGAGCGCTATCGCGGGGCCGTTCGCTCGGGGGAGACGCTCGGCGCACGGTACGATCCGGTTGGAGAGATCGGCCAGCGGAGCGGGGACTGCCCGTTGACCGTCGGAGCCGCCAATCAGACCGCGCCGTTCCAGATAGCTCAGGACAACCCTCGTGGACTCGTCCACGGTCTCGACATCGGTGTGAACGACCACCTCCGGGGACTCCGGAACCTCGTACGGGTCGTCGACGCCCGTGAAGCCCGTGATCTCACCCGCCAGAGCCTTCCTGTAGAGCCCCTTGGGATCGCGCTCAACCAGCGTCTCCATCGGGCATTCCACATAGACCTCGATGAAGTTGAGGCACCGCGCCCGTGCAACGGCACGCGCCTGCCGGTACGGCGAGATGAAGGCGCACATCGTGGCCACGCCGTTTTTCGAGAGCAACTCGGCAACGAACGCGATGCGGCGGATGTTCTCGTCTCGGTCTTGCTTCGAGAAGCCGAGATCCCGTGTCAGATCCTGCCGAACGACATCCCCATCGAGTCGCTGCACGTCGTGAATCCCGCGGGCGATCAGCTCCCGCTCCAGCGCCTTGGCGATCGTTGTCTTCCCCGATGCGGAGAGCCCGGTAAGCCAGAGCACAAATCCCTTCCTCGCTGGGCTCACACCGCCACCTCCTTCGCTGGAGCAACTGGCGCGCATGGTCGCAGGTCGGGAGGGCGATCACAAGGCAGGTCACGCCGGTACGCATCGCCGCCTGCCCCCACGCCCCGACCCGATCGCAGTAAACTGGGCCCGGTGATCGCCCGTTGAGCCGCAGACGCACAGGCAGGAAGCACCGCGTGCGACGGTCCCTCCAGTGGGCCGTCTTGATCATCCTTGTGCTCTCCTGCACGTCATCGAGCTCCAAGTGGATCCACGGCCCACTTGCCGGCGCCGTCGTGCGTCCCATCGCTGGTGGAATGATCCTCCCTTGGGATGCGTTGAGAGCGGCATGGCGCGCTGTGTTCGACGCGCACGACGAGGCAGCGCAGGCGTGCGAGGACCTCATCCGCTTCCGCTCCCTTTCCGGGAGCACGCCGGTCGCCCACGCAGCGATCCCGCAGCATCCCTTCATGGCGGCGAATCGCGGCAACAACATGCACTGCGACGCCTACATGAGCGACACGTACGCGGCATCCGGCCCGCTTGGGCGCAATCCGCGGATCTCGTCGAGGACGCAGGGCTTCGGCGGATACGGAACCGTGACGTTCGACCGCCTCGGTCGACTTGTGGCCGTGTACAGCAACGGCAGAGGGTTCCAACTCGAACTCATGGATCCGTACTCCCTCGAGGAACTGGCATCACACGGCCTTCCGGGACGCCCTTGGTACTGGCTCCTTCAGGGCATCCTGCCGTGGAAGTACATCGGGGCCGGGATGTACTTCTATCTGGACCATCTGGATCGAGCGATCGTGCCGACGACAAAGAACACCATCCAGGTGATCCAGACACCCGGTGCTAGCGGGCGCTTCGAGCTGGTTCGCGAGTACGATCTCAGCGACCATGTTGTCCCCTCGAGATGGCCGCACAGCGATTCCGTTGCCTGGGTGCTGCCCGATTGGAGCGGAAGCGACTACTGGTACGCGACCACACGCGGCATGGTCGGAACCGTGGACGTCCTCACCGGCGAGGTTTCTGCCCTGCGTCTTGATGGCGAGATCATCGAGAACGCCTTCGCAGTGGCCGAAGAGGGGGTCTACATCCTCTCGGATCACGCCTTCTACCGCTTCAGTCTAGACGGGGAAGGGCACATCGCAATCGACTGGCGCACCACGTACGACCGAGGTCCGGCGCAGAAGCCAGGTCACATCACCCGCGGCTCCGGCACGTCCGTCTCTTTGCTAGGCGACGAGAGCGGACTGGCGGTGATCGCCGACAACGCAGAGCCCAGGATCCATCTCCTGTTCGTCCGCCGCGCCGACGGTGTCGTGGTCTGCTCGACGCCGCTGTTCGAGGAAGGCAGGAGCGGAACGGACATCAGCGTGGCGTGCTTCGAACACGCCGACGAGAACGGCGAAGGTAGCGGCGTGTACTCGGTCGTCGTCGAGAACAACTGGGGCCACCACGCGTTCCCCCACTCCCGCCCGGAACCCGGCCTTACGCGCGTCGATCTCGTGCGAGAACAGGATGGAAGCTATAGCTGTCAGGAGATCTGGACGAACCCCGTGCGCGGCATCTGCGTGTTCAAGCTGTCGCTCGGCAATGGCCTCATCTACACGTACTGGCGAGGCGAGGACTGCCCGATGACGACCTGGTATCTCACCGCGGTCGATTTCGCGTCCGGGGAGACGGTCTTCAGGAAGTGCGTTGGAACAGGGCTAGGATTCAACAACTGGGCGGGGGCGCTCTTCCTTCATCCCGACGGATCGATTGCCTACTCGACCACCATCTTCGGACTGGTCATGATCAGTGATGAGGAGCTCCGATGATTCCGCCGGCATCTCGCGATGGCGCAGGAGGTAGGAGGGGTCTGCATGGCGATGGCTGAACGCCCACGCAACACGGAACATCCCCTCGCGCTGGGATCCTTTCGTTGCTGGCTGGCGCTCCTGGCGCGTAGCGGAGGGATCGACCGAGCGTATCTTCCTCGTGCGCTGTTCGTCACAACCACCACGCTGCTGACCAGCCCGCTGCGGCTCTGGGAGCAGCTACGCCACGGCCGGCAGGTCAGACGAACGAGGGTTCATCCGTCACCGATCTTCATCATCGGACACTGGCGAAGCGGGACCACGTATCTGCACAACCTGCTGTGTCAGGACGCGAGCCTGGGCTTCGTGTCCACGTTCCAGACGATGGCCCCGGGCTTCTGCCTTGTCGGCAACGGACCGATCAAGCGGCGCCTCGCGAAGCTGGCACGAGCCCGCTATCCCACGCGCCTGATCGACAACATTCCCCTCGACCTTGACGCCCCTCAGGAGGACGAGTTCGCGATTGCCAACATGATGCCGCTCTCCTTCCTCCACGGATTCACGCTGCCTCGACAGGCGGAGGCCAATTTCGCGCGATCCGTGCTCTTCGAGGGGCTCTCGGAGCGCACCCTCGCACGGCGCCTGCGCGCCCACACAGCGGTGCTGAAGAAGGCAACGATCCGAAGCGGCGGAAGGCGTCTGGTGCTGAAGAACTGCGCCAGCAGCGGGCACGTCAAGGCGTTGCTCAGGATCTTTCCCGATGCGCGCTTCATCCACATCCACCGGAACCCATACCACGTCTTCCTCTCCACCGTTCACATGTACGAGACCGTCCTGCCCAGATCACAGCTTCAGACGATCGGCGCAGACCGCGTTGAGGCACGTGTGCTGCGGTTCTACGAGAAGCTCCTGCGCGCGTACCTGAACGATCGCTCCGCGATTCCGCCGGGCCAGCACGTCGAGATCCGCTTCGAGGAGCTGGAGCGCTCGCCACTGGAGCAACTCAAGCGCGTGTACGATGCGCTGGGGCTGCCCGGCTTCGCCGAGGCGAAGGGCAGCTTCCAAGCGCACATCGACGCCGTTGCAGACTACACGAAGAACACCTACCAGCTGAGTGCGCATGCCATCGAGGCCGTGAACCGCCACTGGGCGTTTGCCTTCGAACAGTGGGGTTACGACCGCCTGGAGCCAACAGGCTAAGACGTCAAGCTTGTGAACGCGCCCAGCGCCGCTCTCGAGCCTAGTCCGTCAGGTCACACAGCTGCGCCAGCAGCCGATCGGCCGCGAGCTTCGCCTGCCGGTTCCAGAAGGGCCACTCGCCGATGTCGCCCTCGAGGACAGCGGCCGCCTCCCGCTCGATCAGTTCGGCATCGCGCACGCCGGTCAGCGCACCGAACATGTTGTAGGTGAACCCCCAGTACTCGGCGAGGATGATGCGATTGTGGAGATAGGTCGGATCCATCTCGATCGACTCGTGGACGAGCGCGAGTCCCCTCTGGTCGTTCCCCCCCATCATCCCGGGGAGCATGATGAGAAGAGAGCCCAGGGCACTTGCCGCGCTGCCTCCCCAGAAGTCCCTGTCCACCTCGATGGTGCGCGAGAAGAGGACCAACACCGAGCCCTGCTCGAGCAGACCCTGGACGGGGTTCATTCCACACAGCATGCCCCAGTTGTTGGCCGTCCAGTGCATCGCCATGGGATCGGTGACATGCTCCAGAGCGGTCTCGAGCCCCGCCCACTCATTGGCCGCGAACGCGTCGTTCAGCCGGAGACTGCGAAGGCCGTACTCCTTCCCCTTGACGAACAGGGTCTTGTCCTCGGGGGTGTTGCCCTCCGTGAACATCGCCGCCTCGTAGCACAACTCCGACAGGCGATTGAGCACATACGCCTGGGATTGGACGGGGAGCGTGTCCAGGCTCGGCAGCACGGCCTCGTAGAGCACAAGGGCCTCGGTCATGCTCTCCTGGAGATACCGCGCCATGTAGGCAGCGTCTGCGCGTGCGATAAGCTGCACCGGTGCGTCATCACCCAGAGCTTCCGTAGATCCGGCGACCAAGAGCACGCACGGGGTCAGCAGCAGCACTACCAGGCGAACGATTCGAGTCATACAGTGGCTCCTTTCAGCTTCCGGGTCTGCGCGCATTTTCACCCCTTGAGGCCCTTTCGCCAAGCACATGCGGTGATGCCACTTCCGAAGCCTGCTTCGCGAACCGTGAGCACGCTCCTGCTTTCTGGCGCTTTCTGTGCGTCGCCCCAAGGCAGGCTCAACGAGACCGCCGATCCCACCACCCGAGGTCCGAGACGGCGTCCACGGTGAGGGGCGCGTGGGGCGGAATCCCGCCGCTCACACATCTGACATCGATTCCCCGCATCGTGCCCTCGAGTTGATCACAGGCCTGCCACACGTCAGCCTGCCTACACACATGAGGCGGCGGCATCATGCGTCCATCTCAGACTCACGAGGAGACACCGATGAACAGAATGAGAAGCTGGCTGGTAGGACTGACGATCGTTTCGCTTCTGGCGGTTGGCGTAGCCGCAGTGGCGGGCAACGGGTTCGGCAATGGCGCGTCAAGCCGGGGTTCGCACCCGGCTGGGAGTGGGGACTGCGATGGCCAGGAGCGAGATGCCGATGGCGATGGCGTTGTCAACTCGGCGGACGCTGACTGGGCCCGTCCGCTCGGTGGTAGCGGCCACGGAGCGATCAAGGGATACGGACTGAACCTCTCCGCTAACCGCCCGCTCGACGGCAGCGGCTACGGCGCCTGTCGCGGCGGCGGCATAGGCCGAGGAAGCGGCAGCGGAAGCTGCGACGGCGGTTGCCTGTAAGACGATGCGAAGCGGGGGGCGATGGCCCCCCGTTCTGATCCGAATCGCGCAACACATCCGCCAAGGAGCCGCGATCATGAACGAGAGGAAGCGAACTCTGGCCGTTGGGGCTGCAATTGCAGCGCTCGCAGTCGGCAGCCTTCTTGGCTCGGGAGCCGGCAATGGATGGTGGCAGGCTGGCGCGGCGGTGCGCAGCGTTCTATCGCTCGAGGCGCAAGGCGCTGTGCTCGACGCCCTCGTGGGACCAGAGGGCGAGGATGCAGCGTACGCGTCCTACGCGGCCGTTATCGAGCGATACGGGAGCGTGAGTCCGTTTGCCCACATCATGGCTTCGGAGACAAGACACATCGATGCGCTGAAGCGGATCCTTGATCGGTATGGCGTACCCTATCCGGAAGAGAATCCGTATCATGGAACGCTAGAAGCCCCGAAGAGCTTGGCCGATGCAGCGCTCGCAGGAGTAGAGGCGGAGATCGCCAATGCCGCCCTCTACGAGGAACAGCTGGAAGCCGTGGCGCAGTACCCGGCCATCATCAGGGTATTTGTCAGCCTTCAAACCGCCTCGCGGGAACAGCATCTCCCGGCCTTCGAGCGGACGGCTGAACGATACTGACGAAAGCCGCATCCTGGGTGCGATGCGCCGTTCCGGGAGTGATGTGGCGGAACCTGGATGTGAGTTGCACATCGGATTCGCTGACATTCCTGCAGTGGAGATGAGAAAGGACGTTACGATGAAGGGGCGGTTCGCGATCCCCATACTCGCCGCGATGGCGGCACTCGCCGTGACGCTGTCGACGGCGGCTTGTCAATTCAGCTTCAGCTTCGAGAGGATCGAGGCTCCTTTGGGCACGGTCGGTGAGATCGGCGTACGCGTTCAGAAGGAGCACAACAACTGCACCCTC
>Ga0272441_10006661_pt1 | contig 19201 bp, 16 predicted proteins | sample SSMProp6N_FD_193582 | JGI IMG/M metagenome (GOLD analysis project Ga0272441, IMG submission 193582) | Marine sediment archaeal communities from Little Sippewissett salt marsh, Falmouth, MA, United States - SSM-Prop-6N | ecosystem: Environmental > Aquatic > Marine > Wetlands > Sediment ... | reverse complement strand
CGGTTTTCGCGTACGAAAGGAATTAGAACCAGGTAGGACAAGGTGGAGAACTCTCTGAAGGAGAAATACGGTTGAAACATTTGCAGAGTCTCGGAATCCGACAGTAGAAAAATCTTGCCGGCGGCCAGGCGATTCATCGTGTCGTTCGCGCCCAGAGGAATACGCAGACGGTGAGCGGTTGTTTCGTCGAAACCTTGCACCGACCAGGGCGCGAATACCATATGTACCGGGTCGTAGAGCAAAAGGGCGGCCCGGTTCAGCCGGAGCAGCTGTACGAGCAAACGGAAAAGCCGGCTGGGTGCTTCGATCCCTTCCTCGATCTGCGCCAGCTGCTCGGAAAGGCGGAGGCGCAGACTCGCTTCATCCGGCTCCTCAACCGCTTCCGGCGCGGTTTGGCCCGACTCCTGCCAGGTCCGCGGCACCGATTCGGGGGTTTTCGCATCCGCGGTCTCGGGAAATGCAACCAGCCCGCTCGAGGCGGGTACGTCCAATTCGTCCTGTGACAGGTAGAGGGCTACTCGATTGATAATTTCCAGGCTCTTTTGCAGAAGACCTTTGGAACCGATTCGGCCTGCGCGAGACGCCCCCTGGAATGAGCGTGCTCGCTTGAGAAGACCCATCAGGCCCCCAAACCGAGCTCTTCAAACAGCCTTTTGTAGCGTACGAAATATTCCGATTGTGCGAATTCTTTTATCTTCTCTTCCGGAAGTGCTTCCAAAAGTTGGTCGAAATAGGAGAGCACCGACTTGATTTCGGTCTTGAGATCATCCGAAAGCTCCTCTGTTGCGGCTCCGGCCGAAGGCTGCGGCTCCGGCACGGTAAGCTGCTCTTCGGCGAGCTCGAGCTCACCAACCGGTTCCTCCGGCGACTGTTCGTCGAGCTCCTCCAAACTCAGTTCTTCTACCGGTTCTGCCAAATCGAGGGCTTCGTCCGTTTCTTCACCGCCGAGTGTCTCGAGCGTTTCCATGTCCTCCGCGCCCGGTTCCGGCTCCTCGAGGGTGAGCTCTTCCAGTTCATCGAGCTCGCCGGCCTCATCGAGTCCCGGTTCATCCAAGCTCAACTCCTCGACCGGTTCAGTCAAATCGAGGGCTTCGTCCGTTTCTTCACCGCCAAGTGCCTCGAGCGTTTCCATGTCCTCCGCGCCCGGTTCCGGCCCCTCGAGGGTGAGCTCTTCCAGGCCGGCGATTTCGCCGACCTCCTCGAGTCCGGCATCATCTTCCGGCTCCTGAAGAGTGAGCTCTTCCAGTTCATCGATTTCGCCTGCATCCTCGAGTCCGGCTTCATCTTCCGGCTCCTCAAGGGAGAGCTCTTCCAGTACATCGAGCTCGCCGGCCTCATCGAGTTCCGGTTCATCCAAGCTCAGCTCCTCAACCGGTTCAGTCAAATCGAGGGCTTCGTCCGTTTCTTCACCGCCGAGTGCCTCAAGCGTTTCTATGTCCTCCGCGCCCGGTTCCGGCTCCTCAAGGGTGAGCTCTTCCAGGTCATCGAGCTCGCCGGACTCATCGAGAAAGGTTTCATCCAGGCTAAGCTCTTCACCCGGCTCTTCCAAGCCGTCGGATTCTTCCGTCTGCCCCCCGATATCGATTTCGATGGCCTGTTCGTCGGAGATGGAAGGCTCAATCTCTTCAAGCGAAACCTCGGCGGACGGTTGCTCCTCTTCGAGATCCAAAGAGCCGAGCTCCATAAGCCCCTCTTCCGCCTCTCCCGGCATTTCCCCTGTGGGGAGAAGCTCTTCGACCTCCGGGCTTTCCACGGTTTCCTCGGGAACTTCGACTTCTTCGGTTACGTCCGCGGTATTGAGAATATTGTCGAGCTCATCCCCGGTCAGGGCGATTGTTTCATCTTCGCCCTTTTCGAAAAATCCATCCCCCTCGGCCGGAGCAGGTGGAACATCGAGCTTACCGGAGCCGGCACCCGTTCTGCCCAAACCGGCCAGCTCGCTCTTGAGGCTTTGAATTTCAGCCTTGATCTGGTTCAGATCTTTTTCGATCTTCTCGAGTACGTCGGAAGAGCTTTTCAAAGGAGCCCGCCCGGGGGTGGAGGGTACACTTTCTACCGTGGCCAGATCTTCGTAATGCTCCTCGACTATGGCACTGTCTGACAACGAAACTTCGATCTCGGAGTCCGGGCCCAGGTTAATCTCATCCTCCTCCAGATCCCCGATCTCTTCGGATACGCTGTCGTCGCCGAGCTCATCCAGATCAACGTCCAGATCTTCAATACTGAGCTCGTCTTCATCGCCCGCCTGTTGGAACGCGCTTCCCTCGCCGAGTTCTTCCAGATCATCTTCCAGGCCGGAGAGATCGCCGAGATCGGTATCTTCATCGTCTTCCAGTTCGCCCAGGAGCTGTTCTTCTTCCTCAGTGAGAGCGGATTCGCTGCTGCTTTCAAGGTCGGATAGTTCAAAATCCATGTTCTGTTCCGTCTCTCCTTCCAGGTTTTGCGGTTCCACTTTCACCCAGACGCCGTACTGCTCCAACGTGGTATCATCCACTTCTGCGGTTTCGCTGGTTATATCCGCACTTTTCAGCACATCGTCGAGTTCACTATCGGAGAGGGCAATATCTTCCTGTTCGGATTCCAGCACAGGATCTCCCTCGATTTTAGCCATACTTGTCTCCTGGAGCGGGATATTCCATTTAATTATCGGAACTTAATCTTCCCTATTAATCTAATATTACCTTTATAAAAGCTTTTTTCAATAGCTAAACACGTATGCTCGGAGCTTCGGTGCAACCCGAGCAGGCGGAATGTGTCGCGGAGCGTAAAGGCTGGAATCTTTTTCGCCGTTGATATAGTAGGATGAAAATTCCTCGGATTGTCGCCTACATAGCCCTGAGTTTCCTCGTAACCTCCGCTCTGTACCTGGCCTTCGGGCACGGCGGAATGACGGATTATCGCAGGCTGCTGCAGTATCGTACCTTGGTGGAGGAAAACATCGATGAGCTTCGGCGGATCAACGACGAGCTGCTCAGCGAGGTTGATGCCTTGGGATCGGATCCCGAGCGTATCGTCCTTCAGGCCAGAGAGCTCGGATATTTCCGGGAAGGAGAGAAGGTAATCCGCATAGCGGAGCAGCGGCGCGGCGGCGGCTACTATACGGTCGGAAAGGTGCTCAGAAGAAAACCGAAACAACCGCGCGCCGATTGGCCTTTTCGGGTAACCGGTTTGGTGCTGCCGATTCTGCTGTTGTTTGTGAGCATGACGGTCAGGAGGCGTAAGAAACGTGAAACTGGAAACCGATGATCCGAATCTGCCGGAACAACTGACGGAGGTCCTGAACGCCGGCGGGGTCGTAATCATGCCCTGTGATACGATCTACGGATTCGTCGGCATTGCCCCCGATACAGAGGACAAGATCCGGAAGCTGAAAGGAAGGCAGGCTAAATCCTTCTTGCTGCTCATTCCCGACACCGGGTGGCTGCCACGGTACACCGACAGCGCACTGCCATCGGAGCTGAAAGAGTATTGGCCGGGTGCTCTGACCCTGATCTTCCCGGCACGGGAGACCGGAACGGTTGCCCTCAGGGTCCCGGATGATCCCCTGCTGCTTGCACTGATGCGACGGCTCGACAAGCCCCTTTACTCCACAAGCGTTAATACGAGCGGCCAACCCGCCCTCTGGCGCATAGCAGAAATTGCCGCCGCCTTCGAGCAGCGGGTAGCGCTGGTCGTTGCGGCCGGAGACCGTCCCGACGGCGTTCCATCCACTATTCTCGATCTCACCGTGAAACCCTTCCGGCTGTTGCGGCGCGGCGCCGTCGACCTGCCCGGCGAGCTCACAACGACGTAACGATCCCACCGGCCGCCTGCCATTCCACCTCAGCTGCAGGCGGCTCATAGACATCACCGAACTGTGCCGGGAAGCCAGAGGCGGCTACGATTCCTACGATCTGGCCGCCGATCTTGCTGCGCTGTACGAGCTGAAGCTCGGGGGATTTAGCTTCGAGCCTCAGATCCGCCTGATGTACGACTACGTCTACCTGGACGAGTTTACCGAAACCGAAGCGGACTCGATCGGCCTGGTTGTCTTCGACAGATCCGTTCATTCACTCGACCATCTGGTGGGAGGCCGGCTCGGGCATGCAATCGATTTTACCAAATCGTCCCCCAGATCCGAACTCTGGGCCACCTGGAGCCACGGGTATCTGGCCGATGATCAAACCGTTCAGGCCGGATTGGCCGGGGCGCCCTAGAATGACTTTTCGATCTTAGCGCCGGGAACGGCGCGGGAAAGCCTGCAGTGGGGAACCGGGCTGTCGTTGTTCCGGGCCGATTCCTTCAGCGGCTATCTGCACTACCAGGCCGACATCCAAGCTGGTGTGTGGGCTAACAGTATACGGGGAGGGATCCGGTTTCCATTTTGCGTGCTTTCCCGGCGTTTGCGGTGTATCCACCGCTTCGCATCTAAACTCGGATGAACAGACTTAAGCCTTGCGCTGCGCAGGGCTTTGATCCATAATGAGAATATCTGAAAGGCAAGGGGATCGATATTTAGTGTTTTGCCTTTTTCAGTTGCAGCCTGCTGGTAAAAGAACTGTACCTCTCGGTGCCGCCCGGGGGAATCGAACTTGATGCGACCGTGTCGACCGCCTTTCCGGTGCCCGATCCTTTCGACGGAACTTCGGCGAGCCTGACGGTCCAGCTTCGATCCACGGGACCCGGTTCGGATAAGCTGTACCTGAATCCCGGAACGGTTGTCATCGAAAAAGGCACGAGTATCGGGATATTCAGGGTCTCGGCTAGCTACGATGGTATCCCGGGGACCGATGAAGTCGTAACCGTAACGGCCAGCGCCGCGGGTACGAAGAGGACTCCGCCACAATAACGGTCAGTTTACCCTAGAACAACCTCTCGATCACCTGATCCATGGTCTCGACGGGATGAAACCGGATCCCCTTCTTTACGTGATCCGGGATGTCGGCCAGGTCCTTCTCGTTCTGCGCCGGGATGATGATCTGTTTGATCTTGTTGCGCTTGGCCGCGATCACCTTCTCCTTCAAGCCCCCGATCGGCAAAACCTGGCCCACCAGGGACAGCTCGCCGGTCATGGCCAGGAATTGCCGGATTTTCCTGCCGATAGCCAGGGACAGCAGGCAGGAGGCCATGGTAATGCCGGCCGAGGGGCCGTCCTTCGGGGTCGCGCCGGCCGGGACATGCAGGTGGATCTGGTTGTTCTCGAAGAACTCCTTGTCCACTCCGTGACTGCCGGCGATGTGGCGCACATAGGTGTAGGCGATATTGGCGGATTCCTGCATGACGTTGCCCAACTGCCCGGTCAGCCTGAATCCCTCCTTGCCCGGATTGGCCACCGACTCGATGGTGAGCATGGCGCCTCCCAGCGGCGTCCAGGCCAGCCCCAGGGTCATGCCGGGCCGGGTGATCTTTTTGATGCCCTCTTCGTAGAAAATGGCTTTTCCCAGGTACTCCTCAATTTCGGCCGGGCCGATTTCCAGGGGCAGCTTCAGCGTATCCAGCACCGTCTTGCGGGCTATTTTTCTGTGGATCTTGTCCAGCGCCTTTTCGAAGTTGCGCAGGCCCGCTTCCCGCGCATAACCCTCGGCGATCTGAAGCAGCGCCGCCTTTGAGTACTTCACGTCCTTTCGCTGCAGACCGCTGCGGTCCAGGGACTTGGGAATCAGGTACTTGCGGGCGATGGCCGCCTTCTCATCGTTGATGTACCCGGACAGTCGAATGACCTCCATACGATCGAGCAGAGGCGAGGGAATCGTATCCAGCGTATTGGCCGTGGTAATAAACAGGATGTCGGAGATATCGAAGGGTAGGTCCAGGTAGTGATCCCGGAAGGCTACGTTCTGCTCCGGATCCAATACCTCCAGGAGCGCCGAGGACGGATCTCCCTGGAAGGAGACGCCGAGCTTGTCGATCTCGTCGATCATGAACACCGGGTCCTTGGTCTTGACGATCTTCAATCCCTGGATGATCTTGCCGGGCATGGCTCCGACGTAGGTACGGCGGTGTCCCTTGATCTCCGCCTCATCGCGCATCCCGCCTACGGAGAAGCGGAAAAACCGCTTGTTCAGGGCCCTGGCCACGGATTTCCCCACCGAGGTCTTACCGACCCCCGGAGGCCCCACCAGGCAGAGAATCGAACCCTTGCTGTCCTTCTTGAGTTTGCGTACGGCCAGATATTCAAGGATCCGCTCTTTTACGTCGTCCAGGCCATAGTGGTCCGCATCCAGGATGCGCCTGGCCCGCGGCATATCCACCTCCTGGAGGGCCGGAGGGTTCCAGGGCAGACTGATGATCGTGTCCAGGTAGTTGCGCGTAACGATGAACTCCGAGGAGTTCGTATCCATGAGGCTGAACTTTTCCAACTCCTGTTCCACCTGCTCCCGCAGATCCGAGTCCAGATCCAGCTTGTCGATCACGTCCTTAAAACGCTGGTATTCGCCGGATTTGGAATCCACCGGCATGCCGAGCTCCTGTTTGATCGCCTTCAGCTGTTCTTTGAGAAAATACTCCCTCTGACTCTTGGAGATCTTCTCGTTGATCTGCTTCATGATCTTCTGCTGGATGCTCAGCAGCTCCTGCTCTTTACGAATGAAGACCAGAACCTTCATCATGCGTTCGTGCACATCCAGAGTTTCGAGAATATCCTGCTGGTCCTTGCGGTCGATGTTGAGAATCGAGGTAATAAAATCGGCGATCTTGCCCGGGTGGTCAATGTTTACCATGTTGAGCCGCATCTGTTCGGAAAACAACGGGTTGTTTTCCGAGATCTGCTTCATCTCCGAGATCAGCGAGCGGGTCAGGGCGCGAACTTCGTTGGATTCAAAGTTCTTGTCCTCCTGGTACTCCACCGCCGCGGTGATGGGGTGTTCTTTGTAGATGTATTTCTTGATACGAAAGCGTTTCAGGGTGCTGATAAATATATTGATGCCCCCGTCTGGGAGATTGACCTTTCGTACAATCTTGGCCACGGTGCCCATTTTGTACAGATCCGGAGCAGTCGGGTTTTCCGCGTCGGCGCTCGTGGTCAGGGACAGTCCGACAAAGCCGTGCTCGGTCATGATCCGTTCCACCAGCTCCACATCCCGCTCCCCGGCCACCATCAGGGGCGTGAAGATTCCCGGGAAGACCGGTGAAGCGGTGATGGGCAGGATATTGAGTTTGGGCGGCAGTACTTGTGTGGTCGGAATGATCTGTGTCTGGTCCATTGTTCTCCTCTTGCAGCGTCATTGGAAAAATAGTAATGCCCCAGGGGTATGTCAAGCAAACGCCTCTACGATGGTGAAATACGGGTAATCAGCCGCTTGATGCTTGCCTCCGGCGAACATTCCCAATATGATGATGGTACTATTGATGAGTCGAAATTCCACCACGGAAGCCGTGGTATTACGAAAGAACCGGGTAGGAGAGATCCATAAGGCGCTTACGCTTCTGTGCCGCGATCGCGGTTTGATCAACGCCATGGCGCACGGGGCGTTCAAGATGAAAAGCCGGCTGCGTACGACCTCCGAGCCGTTTCATCTGGTGCGGGTGTATCTGTACCACGATCCGGTGCGGGATCAGTTCAAGATAACCGATATGGAGAGCCTGGCGGCACTGGACGGAATACGCACAAGCGTGCAACGTTTCTACGCGGCTTCGCTGTGGGCCGAGGTGGCTATCCGCTCCTACGGTGCGGGAGGCAATTGCACGGCGCTGTATCGGCTGCTGGTCGGCGCCTTGCGAATCTTGGAAACGGCTCCGGAGAGTTCCATAGCGATCGCGAGCTGCCAGTTTCTGTTTCGTTTTCTCGAGATTCTGGGCCAGCGGCCGGATCTCGAGCATTGTGGTCTGTGTGCTGCGGAGTTCGACGGTCGCTCGACCGCATACCTGTCCCGAGAGGAACATGTGCTCGTCTGCCGGCGCTGCGCCTCGCCAAGCGCTCTTTCACTTCCGGCTGGAGCCGTGCGCTATCTGCAGAGCACTCTGCCGCTGCCTCTGGAAGCCGCCTTGCGGATAGGTCTGAGCCGGGAGTCTCTGCAGGCGCTAAAAAACGCAGTGTATTACTTGGTACAGGCGGTGCTGGAGACCAGTTTGAATTCGTTACGCAGCGGAGTGGGAATACTATGAGGATATTTGCGGCTCTTCCTCTGCCGCATCCGGCGGTGGAAAAACTGGAGAAAATCGCCCGTCAATTGGGCGAGCGTTATCCGAATCTGAAGACCGTCAAGCCGCAGGGCATGCACGTCACCATGCTGTTCTTTGGAGAGTTGCTGCACGACCAGGTGATGGAGATCATGCGCGCCATGGATAGTGCGGAGCTCAAAGTGGCGAGCATCCAGTCGGTGATGGGCGGAGTGGGGCAATTCCCCCCGCAGGGACCTCCGAGGGTTATCTACTGTCCCCTGAACAAAGGTGTGCCGGAGATCACGAATCTGTACCGTTTGTTCTGCCGTCGGGTATCCGGGATCGGTTCTTTGACCGTGGAGGGCGAAAACGATTTCGTGCCGCATATTACCCTGGCGCGCAACAAGGGCTCCAGGATCACCCTCGCGGATGTGGAAGAGCTTTTCCAATTCGAATACTCCCTGATTCTGGACAGGCTTGTGCTGTACCAGTCGATCCTTCGGCCCCAGGGCGCCGAATACAAGGCCATCAAGACCGTGGTGCTCGGGTAGAGGTATGAGAGCAGTTGATCTGATCGTCAAGAAACGCCGGGGGGAGGCGCTTTCCGGGGAGGAAATCCGTTTTCTGATTCAAGGATATGTGCGGGGAAGCATAGCCGATTATCAGATGTCGAGCTTTGCCATGGCCGTCTTTTTCAAGGGTATGAGTTCCGAAGAGACGGGTTGTTTGACCCAAGCCATGATCGACTCGGGAGAGGTGATCGATTTGGGCGGCGTCACCGCCCCCCTGGTAGACAAGCATTCCACCGGAGGTGTGGGCGACAAGGTCTCCCTGATCCTCGCCCCGCTGGCCGCCTCCTGCGGGTGTGCCGTACCCATGATGAGCGGACGGGCCCTGGGCCATACCGGCGGTACGCTGGACAAGCTGGAATCGATTCCGGGTTATCGAACCGATCTGTCCGTGCGACGTTTTACCGAGCTGGTCGGAAAGAACGGTTTCGCCATGACCGGGCAGAGTGAAAGGATCGTGCCGGCCGACCGTAAACTGTACGCACTGCGCGACGTCACCGGAACGGTGGAATCGATCCCGCTGATTACGGCCAGTATCATGAGCAAGAAATTCGCCGAAGGAGCGCAATCCCTGGTTTTCGATGTGAAGTGCGGTTCCGGAGCCTTCATGAAGACAACGCAGCAGGCCCGGGATCTGGCCGTGTCACTGGTTCGAACCGGGACGGCTCTGGGCCGAAAGATCACGGCGGTCATTTCCGACATGGACCAACCGCTGGGCAGGATGGTGGGGAATTTCCTCGAAATCCGGGAGGTCGTACAGACCCTGCGCGGCCGCGGTCCGGACGACCTGTTGGAGCTCACGATCCGGCTTACCGCGCACATGCTGCTGCTGGCGGGATTGCAGCCCGATCTACCGAGCGCTGAGACGGAGTGCCGGAAACGACTGGCCGACGGCGCGGCCTGGGAGAAGTTTGTGGAAAATGTGGAGCTACAGGGCGGGGACGTCCGGGCCGTGGAAAGCGAGGATTCGGGTCCCCGTGCGTCGATTATCGAGCCGCTCGAGGCACGGGATTCCGGCTACCTGCAGCGGATCGACGCCTACCAGGTCGGGCTGGCCGCCGGGGTGTTGGGTGCCAGCCGGGAGAAGCAAGAGGATGCGGTGTTTCCCGATGTGGGAGTAGAACTCGCCAAGATCCAGGGGGACACGGTGCAATCCGGGGAAACGCTCTGCCTTATCCACGGCCGCAGCACCGAGCGCATAGGACGGGCACGCGAACTGCTGGAGAAAGCGTACTCGATCGGTGGGGAGCAGAATCCTGCGCAACCGCGCGCTTTGGAAGAAATCAGGGACGATGATCTGGGAAAAGTCTAAACTCAGCCCCGATCAGGTCCGAGAGGTTGCCAGGAGCTACCGGTTGGATCTGATCAGCGCAGCGGTGCTGATCCGGCGCGACTATGTGGACCGTGACTCGATCCGCTTTTTGCTGGAAGACGATCTGTTTCTGTTGCACAATCCCTTTTTGTTCAAGGACATGAGCAAAGTGCTGCTAAGGATACACGAGGCGGTATCCAGGGGCGAGCTGATTCAGATCTTTGGAGACCGCGATGTGGACGGCATCACCTCCACCATCCTCCTGCGCGAAGCTCTCGAGGCGCTTGGAGCAAAGCCGCAATGGAAGATCCCGACGGGCGAGGATGACTACGGCCTGACCGCCGAGGTGGTCGAAGGTTGCGCGGAGGAAGGCTGCAAGCTGCTCATCACCGTGGATTGCGGCATCTCGAACAACGAGGAGATCGCCCGGGCTTTGCAGCTGGGAATCGACACGATCGTTCTGGACCACCACAATTCCCCGGAACAGCTTCCCGATGCCTATGCCATAATCGATCCCAAGTGCCAGGGATCATCCTACCCCTTCCGGGATCTGTCCGGCTGCGGGGTCGTGGCCAAAACCGCGATCGCTCTGGCCTACAGTTCGCGTGAGGAGTTCAACGTACCGGTTTGGTTTCTCGATATCCAGCCGGCCAACGAAGCCCTGACCGTACAGGCGGTGGAGTTGGTAAATCTGGTGGAGACCGAGCGCATCATCGATACCGTGCCGCTTCAAGGAGCGGATTTGAAGCGAACCCGATGCTACGCAAGGCTTCAGGGCAGGAGCGTGTGCGTTTATGATCGGGACACGCAGCGTCGCTTCCTGAAGCAGTTGAACGCCGAGAACGAGCTGGATCTGGAGGATATCGGCTTGGAGATCGGCGAGCGCATGCCCGATCTGGCCGGCAAGAGCCTGATCCGCATCCGGGAGCTGCTGGGCGGCGGACGGCCCGCTCTCAAGTCGGAAATCGACGTGCTTCTGGAGGTGTACCGCCGTCTCATCTGGAGCCGGATCGAGCTGCCCAAGATCCTGGACAAAATAGTCGATTTGGCCGCCCTGGGAACCATCGCCGATCTGATGCCGCTTGTCGATGAAAACAAGCTGATCGTACGCAGGGGTCTTAAGGCCATGAGCAGGATGAAACGCTCCGGTCTCCGCGAGCTGCTGTTGCGCCAGAACCTGCACGGCCGCCGTCTCACCACCAAGGACATCTCCTGGAATATCACGCCGGTGCTCAACGCGGCCGGGCGCATGGGACAGCCCGAGCGTGCAGCCGAGCTGTTTCTGGCGGAAACCCAGGATCAGATCGAGTCGGTGATCGACGGTATCCTGCAGATGAACCGGCAACGCAAGCAGTTGGGCGACAAGATCTGGGACGGCTGTTTCTCACAGGCGCGTGAAAGCGTGGAGCGCAGTGACGGGAAGTTCGTGTTTGTGGCGGGAGAGGAGATCCCGAGGGGCATCACCGGCATCCTCGCCGCTCGGCTGGTGAGCTTTTATAAGCTTCCGGCCGTGGTCGTTTCCAAGGGAGCGGTCAAGGCCGTGGGCTCGCTGCGCAGTCCGTATGCGGCCAACGGTTTCCTGGACCGATTCGCGGACTACTTTATCAACTACGGAGGCCACGATCGTGCCGCCGGTTTCAATCTGCCGATCGAGCGTTTCGAAGATTTCCGCGAACGTTTCTTTCAGGTGACCCGGGTGTACACCCCGCCGGACAGGGAGGAGGCCAGGATCATGGTCGACGCCGAAGTTCCGCCCGCCTACCTGAATCCCGAGTTGATCAAGGTCGTGGAACGATTTGAGCCTTACGGAGAGGGGTGCCCGCCCCTGGTTTTTCTGACACGAGGCGCCCGCATCGAGAGACTGGAAATCGTAGGCAAATCCGATCCGGCGCACGTGCGCATGCTCCTGTCCGCGGATCGCTACCGCTGGCCGGCGGTGTACTGGAACGCCGCTCCCCGGGCGGGTAAGGATTTCGACTGCAACGACACCGTCGATATCGTGTTCCGTCTGAATCGCAACTACTTTATGAACACCGAATCGCTGCAGCTGACGATCATCGATCTGAAGCGATGATTAAACATGGCCTTCTGATCCCGCTGCTGCTCTGCCTGCTGTTTCCGCAGGCTTCTTCCGCAGACACGCTGATGCTGCCCTCCGAATCGGTGGCGGCCATGCTTCTGGGCGGCCCGCCCCGCTGTCTGGTTTCCCCTGGCGGCCGCTACAGCTGGGAAAACGGAGAGCTCGAGCCTCTGGAGGGGTTGTTTTCCTTTCACACGCGCGGCCAGCAGGCCCTGCAGGCCCGCTACACGATATCCGAATCCGCGGCCCGGGGAGAGGTGTTCCGTGGTTCCTTCCTGTTCAACGAGCCCATCGACCGTCTGGATATTGCCATGCAATCGGAGGCGGAGGGCTCTTCCGTCAAAATCAGGGGTTTTCCGCTCGATGAATCCGGCCTGCGCTGGTGTTTCCTGCTCGGGATCGCCTCGACCGCGGAAGCCGGATCGTATTCCCTGCAGGTTCGCGCATCCCGCGGACGGCGTTTCCTCCTGTACCTGGATAATGTCGAGGTACGTCATCGAAGCTTCGCGCGCGAGCAGATCGCCTTCAACCAGGCCCTCTCGGAGCTGTTGACCGTTCCGGACGAGCGGAAGATCGAGGAGTACCGGGAGCTCGGCAAAATGCTCGTCTCCTTTCATGCGCGCTCGGTCTTTCACACCGGGACCTTGGCCCTTCCCGTGGAGTCGAAGCGGCGCACCTCCCTTTTCGCCGACCGCCGCCTGTACAGCTACACCGACGGGGGCAGCTCCCACTCCCTGCACAACGGCATCGATCTGGCCGCCCCCACGGGCACGCCTGTGTTCGCCTCGGCGGCCGGGAGGGTGACGATGGCCCGGCCGCGCATCATATCGGGAAACAGCGTCGTAATCGAGCATCTTCCCGGAGTGTTCACCCTGTACTTTCACCTCGAAGATATCGAGGTGCGGGAGGGGCAGCGGGTGCACCAGGGGCAGCGTATCGCCACGGTGGGGATGACGGGTCTGGCTACCGGTCCGCATCTGCACTGGGAGCTGCGCATCGGCGGCGTAGCCGTAGATCCGGATTATTTGGTCGCCAATCCCATGATTGACAAAACCCTGTTTTAGCATAATATTATTCGCCAGATTCAGTAGAGGGGAGGTGATTCCCATTCCGGCAATTATTGTTGGAGAAGATGAGGCCCTTGAGCGGGCGGTCAAGCGCTTCAAGCGGATGGTGGAGAAGGAAGGTATCGTTCGCGAGTGGAAGCGCCGGGAGTTCTACGAGAAGCCGTCGACGATCCGGAATCGTAAGAAGAAAGCCCTGGAACGCAAGCGCCTGAAGAAAACAAGCAAGTTCAAGAAACCATTAGTAGCATAAATTCTCTAATATTCTCTTTTTCGCTCGAGCGGCTTGTGATACAATAGCGCGTCAAAGCTGGGAGAGGGCATTACGGCATCCCTGAAAAGCCATGAGAACGTCGGGATTGCTGACTGCTGCCTGTCTCTGCCTGTATTTTGTCTGCTCCTGTGCACGACAGTCGACGCAAACTTTCACAGAACAATCTCTCGACCGCTACCTCAGCGCGCGCGATTACTACAGCCGGGATCGACTGACTGAAGCCCTGGATCTGCTGCTGGAAAACCATCGGGTTGAGCCGGATTTCAGCGCAAACAGCTTTTTGATCGGCAAGATCTTCTTCTTTCAAGGCGAATACCCGCAGGCCGAGCGTTACTGGCAATGCACCCTCAGCAAAAACCCACACCACCTGGATACGAGGAAATGGCTGGCGAGGCTGTACCTCCAGGAGGGAAGAGTCCGCGAGGCGGGAGCCGTGCTCGAAGATGCGCTGTGCCTCAGCTCCGAGGATCCGGAGCTGTTGATACTCATGGCCAAAGTGAAGCGCGAACAGGATGATCTTGCCGGCGCGATCCAGCTGTATCAACGGGCACAGGCGTTTTGCGAGCGGCTCTGTGAAGCCTACGTCGACCTGGCCGAGATCTATTACGCCTTTGGCCTGATCGATCGAGCCGAGGATCAGTTGTTTCGGGCCGGAGAACTGGCGGGGAATGATTCGAGCATCTCCTTCTCCATCCAAGCCGCCTTGAACTATCTGCAACAAACAAAGATCCAGGAGGAATCTCCATGAAACGGATCTGCCTTACGGCCGTATGCGCAGCCGTATTGTATTCATGCCTGGCGCTTCCGCCGCAGCGGGCCCGGGATCTGTATCTGTCTCCGGCGTACCGCAAGACGATTGGTAACTACAGGCTCGTTCTCGATTCCGTTACGGTGGAGAAAGGATACGATAGTCGGCATTTGCAGGAAAACGCCGCCTACATTTTCCATCTGCTTCTGGTACGGCGCAACCTGGCTCTGGCGGATCCGGAAGCGACGCTTGCGCTCCGGGCTCTGATCAAGGAGCGGGAGCTCAACCACGATTTCAAGATCATCAACACCGTCACCGTCGAGTTGACGATTCTCAATCCGCCCTCGACGGATCCTGTCGCGCTGGTCTTGTTTACGGAAAACACGGATCATTCCGTCGAATCCTACGCGTATCTGCATTCGCTGATCCGAAGTGCGCTGCGACAGTTGCCGCGGTGAGAGCGCGCGCTGATGAGCCTTCCGTCGCCTCGATCCCGCTTTTTTCCGGCCCTCGGCCTGCTGCTGTTCTCACTCCTGCCTTGCCCCAAGGCGGAAGCCGAGGCGATTCGATTGAATATCGATGCTGCACTGGACCAGGCGCTACAGTGCAGCTCGGTGCTCAAGCATGCCCGGTTGGACTACGCCTTCGAGAAAGCACGCCACGCTTTGAGCCTTCGTGCCTTCCTTCCAGAGCTTACGATCGGTTACAGCCGCGAGGATGCGGTCGTTTCCTACGCTCCGGACACCCACCGGAGACGGATGTTTATCGGAATCGATCAGATGGTGTTCGCCGGGGGCACTGGTATCCGTGAACGCAAAGCCGCAGCTCAGGAGCTTCGCCTGAGACGGTGGGAGATCGCAGCGATGGAGCGGAACCTGCGCATGGAAGTCGTGAGCCGATACGTTGAGATTCTCAAGCTCGGTCTGCAGATACGCATTCTGGGGGAAAGCCTGTCCAGCGGCCGGGAGCAGGTCTTAATCGCAGCGGAGGAGCTTCGTGTAGGAGAGATCACCCGGCTCGACTATGTAGAGATGGAACTATCCGTGCAGGATCTGGAAATCGAACTGGGGATTTTGGAGCAGGAGCAAGAGAGCATGCACTTTGAGCTGGCGCAGCTGTTGGAGATCGACCCGGATTGTTCCTTGGAATTGAGCGGCTCGATCAATCCGAACTACCGGGGTATGCTCCCGGAGCAGGACCCGGGTTTCTATCTGGCACAAGCAAGACGCAACAGCCTGGATCTCAAGCACTGCGATGCGGATATCAACCAAGCCCGCTTGGCGGTCGAACAGGCTCGAAGCGGTTGGCTGCCAAGGGTGTCAGCCCAGGTGGAGATGGGCGTAGCCGGGGAACAATTTCCGCTTACCGATCCGGCTTTTTCCGTAGGCCTGGACCTGGACTTCGCCACGCCTCTGATACCCTTCCACTCCGATCTGAGTGCGGGAACCAGCCGGGCGGGAGAGCGCTCCTTGGGCGTATCCTCCAGCGCGGATATCGGTGAAAATCTCAACGTACTTCAATCCCACAGGATCGCCAGAATCGAGCTGTACAGGGCGGAGGTACAGCGCCACCGGCAGCAGAGAAACCTCGAGTATTCGATTCACCGGCAGTTCGACAGCAGGAATTACCTGCTGGAAAATTTACTGTTGGAGGCCAGGAGGCTTCAGTTACAGCAGAGGAGGCATGAAATCGAGGCGGTAATGCTCGATATCGGGGAAATCACCCGGGTGGAGTTCCTGCAAAGCGGCATCGAGCTCGTCCGCCAGCGGGTCGATCAGTTGTCCCGCATCGTTTCCCTGTTTCAACTGGAATCGAATCTGTTGGCCGTGTGCGCGCCGCAGATGCTCGAGAGTGCGCACAAACGCATAGTACTGGCCGGGGCAGGAAATTAAACATGGGCGTTGGGGATTTGTTACGCAAAGTCGTTTTCCCTTCTTTCGTGATCGCCGTGACGCTTTGGATGACGTCATGCCCGCGCCATGAAAACCGAGCGATTCTGCGGCAGGAAACGAACCGCAAAAGAGTCCGCGTGGCAAGGGCCCGGATGCAGAGCGTGCAGCCGGTTTTGGAAACCTTTGGAACCCTGGTATATCGCAGCAAAGCCGATATCTATCCGGGGCTCGACGGTGTAATCGAACAGGTTCTGGTCGAGGAGGGGTATGCCGTAAGCCGGGGTGAGATCCTTGCGCTATTTTCCAAGGACAGATTCCTCACCAGTCGCGAGCAAATGGAAGCCGAACTGGCCTCTCAGCAGGCTCGGGTCGCTCTGGCGGAAGAGCGGCTGCGTGAAGGACGGAAATCCGTGGAGGCGAGCTTGCTTCGTATTCAGAAAGCCGAGGCGGATCTGGCGCAGGCACAGGTGCGGTTCGAAACCATATCGCAGAGCTATGACAACAAAAAGCGCTTGTTTGATGCCGGCGGAGTATCGGAGGGAGAGCTGCAGAGCGTTCATACTCGCTACGTTGCCGCCCAGATGGAGCTTGCCGGAGCCGAGAAAGATCTGCAGATCCGGCGCATCGGCTTCCGGGATGAGGACATACTCGCGGCGGGATTCACCGTGCCCGATGATGAAAAGCGGCGAGACGAGATCATTACCGAGATCAACACCGGTATGCTCTCCGCCGAGCTTCGAGTCGCCCGCGCCGAACTACAGGCGGCCCGCGCCGAGTTTCGCCGCATTGAATTGATGCTCGATGAAACGGTTATTCGTTCGCCGATCGACGGAATAGTGGGGATGCGGTTTGCCGAGATCGGAGAAAAGGCCGATCGGGATACCTTGCTGTTCACCCTGTTTGACACCTCGGCACTGTACGCCCAGGCGGAGATCTCAGAGACAGACCTACGGCGGCTCACGGTGAAACAGGAAGCGGAGCTTTCCTTTGAAGGAGGAGGGCAGAGCCGAATCCCGGGACGGGTCGAGCTCATCTCTCCGTATATAAATCCAAAAACACGGACGGCCAGGGTGCGCATCGGAATTCCAAACCCGCATGGCGCCTATATCCCGGGGATGTTTGTGCGAATTCGGATATTTACCGGCGAAGCCGAGCGCCGGGTCACGCTGCCGTACCGGGCCGTATCCACCGATCCGGAGCTTTTGTCCGAGGGACAGGCGGCCGTTTTCTTGGTCCGCAACGCCCGCCTGTTTCGAACACGGGTGATCCTGGGGCAGAGGTTGGAGGAGGGGGTGGTCGTGCTTCAGGGTGTGGAAGCCGGGGAGATGGTCGTTCTCGATCTTTCGCCGGATTTGTCGGATGGAATGGAGGTGGAGATACAGCCATGAATAAATCAAGGGCCGCGGCGGCGATCCTGTATGCGTTCGCAGTTGTGTCGAGTTGCGGGTTGTTGATCGAGATACCGCAGGAAAGTGGAATAGTATTCTGTCCGTCCACAGACAATCAGATCCTCCGCTCTTGGGAGAATCCACGTGTTTGCTTCGACTTCGCGGTGGATGAATATTCGGTGGAGCAGCTGTTTTCAGTAACGGACGCTGCAGGCCCAATACAGGGATGCCTGCACTGGCAGGATCGCAGCGTGTGTTTCCAGCCGGATTCCGAGTGGATTCCGGGAAGACGCTACGAGTTTTCCTTTAGCGGGGTCTTCCGCGACCTTCGCGGCATCGAACACGTGGTTCATCGAATCACGCCTTTCTTTTCCGAACGAACAAACGCCACGGCTCCCTACGTTCGAAGCACGGATCCGCCGTGCGGACAAATACTGGCCTGCGATCAACAGATCCGCATCGTTTTTTCCCAGCCGATCGATCCGTCGAGCTTGCCGCTCGGTTTTCGAATCGAACCGGATACGCCGATTGAGATCGGCTGGGAGCACTTCGACACCGAGGTTGTGCTCTCACCGGATGAACGTTGGCGCAACTGTCAGCGATATGTAATCGAGCTCGGCGAGGAAATCCGGGCTGCGGATGGAATCCCGCTGGCCGAGAGCCGCGAGCTCGTGTTCTGGGTTCAAGAGGATATCGTATGTCCCCGCATTCTGTCCGTGATGCCGGTCCTCAACCTGGCGATGCAGATGTTTCCGGAGACCGGTTTCACAATCGAGGAGGGAGTCGGCCTGAAAGACGCCTTGCGCGTGGAGTTCAGCGAGGCCATGAATCCACAGGGCACTGTCGCGGCGTTGAGCATCCATCCGGCCACGGCGATCGATACGGTCTGGCTCGACGACTCCACCCTGATTGTGGCGCCGGCAGGCGGGTTTGCGTCCGCAACCGAGTACCGGTTGGAATTCGGCAGCGAGGCCGAGGATGCGGCGGGCAATCCGATCGAGATGCAAGAACCGATCGGCTTCGAAACGATCCCGGGAGCCATTACCGTGGTAACGGAGCTGGCCAACGACGGCATCCTCCTTGGCCCGGGTGATTACAGTACGGCGAGGGCGGTGGAAATCTCTCCCTATCCGATCTGTTCGGCCGCCGACTATGAGTTGTCCTTCCACTTTACCGGAGTACAGTTCGGAGAGGACTCCGAAAAATCGGCCGTGCATGAGGCAATCTCGCTGGTCTGCGTTTTTCCGGATGCCGGCGTCGCCGACCCGACAGCCACCGGTTTTTCCTGGCGGATGGACAGCCACCTGAGCATCACCTTCTCCGATCTCCGCCCTTCGACGAGCGAGCAGAGGGTGTACTATCTGCTGCGCATACGCGGAGCGTCGCCCACAAGCGGAGCCCCAGGCGGGATCACAGCGGAAGACGGGTGCCGGCTGGAGCGGGATCTCGAGCAGCTGCTGGCAACCGCGGTGGAGTAGGGGAGGTCGGCCATGAACAGGACACCGATTTATCTGCTGCCTTGGGTTTTTCTGTTGGGCGGTTGCACCTTCATCGCCGGGTTGATGCATATGCAGCCGGTTGAAATCGTTACCTGGTCTCCGCACCGTGAGTATGTGGAGGCCGGCGAGCTGAGCTCGGTCTCGGTCACATTTTCCGCGGCGATGCAAAGATCATTGTGCGAGCAGGCATTCGAGCTCCGCCGGGAAGACTCCGCCGTTTCCGGGCATTTTTCGTGGAGGAATGGAGATACGACTCTGGAGTTCGTCCCGGAAATACCATTCAGTGAGAACAGACG
>Ga0272441_10006660_pt1 | contig 19203 bp, 12 predicted proteins | sample SSMProp6N_FD_193582 | JGI IMG/M metagenome (GOLD analysis project Ga0272441, IMG submission 193582) | Marine sediment archaeal communities from Little Sippewissett salt marsh, Falmouth, MA, United States - SSM-Prop-6N | ecosystem: Environmental > Aquatic > Marine > Wetlands > Sediment ... | reverse complement strand
GGTGGGTACTCGCGCACAGCGCCCCTCGGCGAGATCTGGGATATCCTGCAACCGAACGCGCCGGACAGGCCGGCCGATACCAAGTGCTTCGACAACTACAAGGCGCTCGTCGCTCTGGGCGGGATGCGTTTCACGGAGGAATTCGCGCAGACCGTCACTCAATACGTGCGAGAGGGTGGAGTGCTGCTCGTCAACGGCGCGGACATCGGTGATCAGCTTCCCGCTGAAATGACAGGGGTCGTCGTGTCCGAGACAACAGTCCGGGGCGCCGACACTCTGTGTGAAATCGACGGGCGGAAGTTCGACGAGGAGCCCTACGCCCTGCACGAGGTGGCACTGCGCAGCGCCAGGCCGCTGGTTCGTGACGTGAACGGGCGACCGGTGGCCACCATCAACACCTTTGGCGAGGGGCACGTTGTCGTGCTCCTGCCACACTACAGCGTTGTCGCCCAGGTCCGCGAGGGCAAGGACTTGCGGGGCCGCCGGTTCACTCGGAAGAGCATTCTTAAGTTCGTTCCGCACCTGCTCGAGCATCTGGTCGCCGCCGTCGCGCCTGTGGAGTTCCGATGCCGCGAAGAGGATCGCCCAGACTTGTCGTGGAGCATTGCGAGGAAGGGTGACGGGTGGGTCGTGACCGTTTACAACTACTCCTGCGCCCGCGAGGCCATCGTTCCGAAGACGCTTGGCACCGCCAAAGTGCATGCCACTTACCCGCTCCGCGAAGTACCGTTCCAGTTGATCTGCCGCACTCCCGTCAACGATGTCATCGAGTGGTACCAGGACCGCGAGGTGCACTGGAGAATCGCGGATGGGCAGGCCATCATATCCGAGACGATCCACGGCGGCGAGATCCGCGTCTACGAGTTGCGGCCCGAGCCGATCACTCTCCGGCCGCGCACACGCTTCGTCAACTACGCCCTTAAGCAGCCCGTCACGTGCTCTTCAGCACTGAAGGGCTGCGACGTGGAGAAGGCAGTGAACGGGAACCGGGACCGCTGGGACTACTGGTGGTCCGACACAGACCCGAAGCGTCACTATGTCTTCGACATGCCCCAGTGGCTCAGCGTTGACCTCGGGGAGACCAAGGCCATCGACCACGTGTCTGTGCTCTTCCACTGGTGGGACCACGAGAGCCTGCAGACGCGCCTGAGGGTCTACAAGTACGTGGTCGAGGCGTCCGTGGATGGCGAGAACTGGCAGACCGTGGTTGACGAGAGCCGGAATGAAGACCCCGTGCGCCGGGAGGGAACCAAACGCTGGTTCGACCCGGTACAGGCCCGTCATGTCCGCCTGACCGTCCTGCGCAACTCGGCCATGAGTGGCGCGCGGGTGGTCGAACTCGAGGTCATGGGCGAGGAGACCGAGGAGTATCAGCCAGAGCGCGTCAGTATCGTCCCGGACTGGGAGGCTTGGTTCCCGCCGGAGGTCCGTGGCGCGACGCAGGCCGACACAGTCTACCTGCTTGATCTGGAACCCACGGCGATCAAGCCCGGGTGGATGCCCGCCGGCAAGGAATGGGCCGCGCTCAATGGGGATGTGAAGCTTATCACATCCTACGCCTGGGAAGGGCGCGTGTACCCCAAATCACTGTACGCACAAGCGACCTCCAGCTTCACCTACGCCCTAGGTGGTGAATACCGTCTGTTCGCGGCGGCAGCGGGAGTGGGCAATGCCAGCGCGGACACCTCCGTGGAGTTTGTCGTCAATGTGGACGGCAAAGAGGCCTATCGAAGCCCGGTGTACCACGCCGGTGAGCCGGTCTTGCCGGTCACCGTGGACGTCACCGGAGCCACCGAGTTAGACCTGGTTGTTACCGATGGCGGGGACGGCATTCGCAACGACTACGCTTGGTGGGGAGAAGCACGACTAATCCGGAAGTGACCCCATGGTCGCCGGTGGAATCCAGCATGTACAGCGGCGAACGGTGTGTCGATCCGGAGGGGCTGCAGTCTCGCGCGTGCTCTGCCGAGAGTGCGAGTGAGTTGACACACAGGCTCATAGAATCGTGATGGGGCACCCGTGGGGCGCCGTCGATTGTATGGCATCGACACACCCCACGGATAGGCTGCCCTTTCTCAACACAGCCCTGCTTGGGCCTGACACGAGAGGAGTGGTTATTGTGAGCAGACGAACCGTCGTGATCGCTTCACCGGCCACAATCTGTCTGCTGGTCATCTGCGTGTCGGCGATGCCCCAGCCGGCTTGTCATGTCGCGCCTCAGGGTGATGACGCCAATCCGGGCACGCGAGAGAGCCCTTTCCGCACCGTGAAAAAGGCGCTCGAGTCTGTGGCCGAGCAGGGCGGCTCAATCTCGGTCGCTCCGGGCGTCTTCGACCTCGAGGGCTTCAGCGCTACCCTCCGGCGCCCTGTCACCATCGAGGGTGCCGGCGCTGACCGTACGGTGCTCAAGAACCCGCGGACGATCACCTTTACGAGCAGCCTGACCGTCCGGGACGTCACGTTCACCGGAGGGCGGGGCATCATCCTGAAGCCGTTCTGTCCGGAGGGCGGCAGATTGGAAGGGGTCCTGATCGAGCGCTGCGTGTTCGAGAAGTCGAGGACCGGCGATCGCGGAGCCATTGGCACCTCCAAAGACCCGAAGGGCGTGATCACGAATTTCATCGTCCGGGACTGCAAGTTCGTGGGCGTGAACGCCGGCGTCGTTCTCATGCGAGGCCTGATCTCGCACGTGCGGATCATGGACAATGCTTTCACGGACATTGGTTCCGAAACGGAAGGCGCGTCGGCTGTTTTCATCGGCAGCAACGCCACCATGAAGACAACCCGGGATGTCCTGATCTGCGGCAACGTGATGGACACCATCGTGGGGCCGACTGATGTGATCCAGGGAGCGGGGCACGAGGTCCACGGGGTGCTGGCGTACGGGACCAATATCAATATCCTGGACAACACCGTCCGGAACCTGAACGCGGGGCGAGACCACGAAGCCATCTACATGAAGGCGCGACACTCGGTCATCGCAGGGAACACCGTCGAGAACTGCGGATCAGGAGGCGGCGGAGCGGACATCGCCAACAAGGGCGGGGAGTTTTCCGTTGGGAACCTCATTCAGGGGAACACGGTCATCAGCGATCTGCCGGGCACAGGAATCTTCATCGCGGGTGGGTGCGTAGTTGTGGGCAACCATGTGAAGAAGACCAACGGCGCCAACGGCATCGACGTATACCCGCTGGGCCATCCGGCAGTAATCGCCGGCAACGAATCAGAGACGCGGCACGGTGCCGCCATCTATGTGAACGCCGGCGACCATACGGGCCGAGCGTTCGACTGGCCGGATGAGGGACAGATCATCGTCACGGGCAACGTGGCGATGTCGCATGAAAAACGGGCCGTGAAGGTCACGAATGCCGTCAAGTCGTTGGTCAGTGGGAACGAAGTCGATGAGTGACTTGGGGCCCTCGGGGGCCATAGTGTGCCGTGCCGTCATCGTCTCGCAGTCTCTCCGGGAATCGTGTCGCGGCACGTTCGCGTACCACGGGTAGCGCGCGCCCACCTTGGAGGAAAGTCATGAGTCGCAGTTACCTTGCCCCCGGTCTGATCAGTCTGATGATCGCGTTGACTGTAGGAGGCGCGTTGGCGCAGACGGCGTCGCTGCCGCCACGCACCGTGCTGGTCGCGGGAACGGGGGACCCGGACCAGGACGACGCACTACTGGCCCGTGCAGTCTCTGAACTCAACGCTGCCGACGGCGGCACGCTGCTCATCGACGGGACGGTCATCGTCACGCGCAGGCAGGCATTCACCGCACCCGTCTCACTGCAGGGGTTGGGGCCGGACGCCACGATCGAGTCGCGCATTACTAACGCTGCATGCGTCTTCGTCTGGAACCCCGGGTTCTCGATCTACGGGCAATCAGGCTTCCCGATTTGCACGACGCAGGCGCGCGCGGCGTTCTTCGAGTCTCCAAAGGAAGACTTTCGTGAGGGGGACTGGGTTGTCCTCTGGAGCGAAAACCAACTCACGGGGGTTATCCCTCACTACGGGCACGGTTCGGGGCAGCACCCGATGGAACTGCACTGTGTCAACCATTGGGATGCGGCGAAGCGGCGCGCCTATGTCGAGGGTTTCGTGGTCGACCGGCTGGACGCGGAGGCCAACGCCTGCGGGTGCCGTGTGCCGATGCTGCGGAATATCGTGGTTCGCGACTTGACCTTTGTGCACCGTGCGCCGGTGTTGAAAGATTACAGCACTTCGCTGCATTTCACCGCCTGCCAAAATGTGCTGTTGGATCACCTCACGTTGGACCGGGCAGGACCGGGCGCCATCACATTCCAGTTCTGCGCTGACAGCACCGTGCGCTCAGTGACCCTCGAGGGTACTGCCTCTCTCGACGGAAACTACGGCTTCGTCGCGGGTGCCGTCAATGGCCTCGATATCCAGGCATATGTCAAGGGGACGCGGCACGCCTTCACCACGACCTCGTCGAAGGCGTACAACGTCTCCTGGCCGGTCGAATCGCTCGACGCAGCAGCCGACACGCTACGGATCCCGGGGCATTCCGTACGTGATGGCCAGGCCGTCGGCCTTGAGGGGCTGCTCCCTGGTGGGCTGACACCGCAGCGCGTCTACTGGGTCGTCGGCGCGGCGCCGGATGTCGTGCAACTGGCGGCGGAACCGGGCGGGCCGCCGGTCGATCTGGGGCCCGCGGATGGCAGCCTGCGGCTGCTGCGCCGGGGCCGATGGGGAACACCGCTGGGCGTCCGGTACTCCGGCAAAGTGGACTGCTCCGCCAAAGTAAGCCCGGATGGCCCGATCCGCACACGGGTTGCGGTGGACACGCACGCTGAAGGCTGGGGAGTCGTGTTCAAGGACCTCGACATCTACGTGGGCGGCGATGTGTGCAATGTGGCGGCACAGACCCGCAGTCGGAACACCGTTTTTGACAGCGTCCGCGTGTTTGGCTCGGGAGTATCCAAAGGACTGCGTGCATACGCGCAGAACGCGGTGTTCCGCAACTGCCACGTGGAAGGCGGCTGGATCGGACTGGGCATCTACCCGGCTGCGAACCGGGTGATGGAAGCGCAGCGCATCCGTGTGGAAGGCTGCACATTCACGTCGATGACCGGGCCCGGTATCGACGTTCGCGGCGGCGAGGGGCACACCGTCACGAACTGCGTGTTCGATCGCTGCGGGCAGCGCGCAACCGGTAGTCCCTTCCGGCCGGGGGCGCACATTGTCGTCGCAGAGGGCGCGCGCGGGGTCCGCGTTGCCCACAACGATCTGCCCCGCCGAGGCACAGTGCAGTACTCGATCGCTGCTGAAAGGATTGGGCCTTCAGAGCTGACCGTGGTTGGGAACACCGTGGATGGATACGGGCCAGGGCGCGTCGGGTTCGGCCGCAGCGCAGAGCTTGTGGCGATCGATCCCGACACTGACACGCTCAAGTTGGCGGCGGCCCACGGACTGGTCGATGGGGATACCGTGCGCTTCGCGGCGACGGGTGCATTGCCGCCACCGCTGGCAGCGGACTCCGACTACTTTGTCTTGCGGACGGACGAAGTGAGCTTCCGCGTCGAAGCAACGCGTGGCGCAGGCGTGGTCGATTTCACTGACGCGGGAGCCGGCGTGTCCGTTGTCTTCGGCTTCCGCGACGCGCTCGAAGCGGCATACGGGTCACTCAACCGGACCGATCCGTGACGTGCACGCGATCCGGCTTGGAGCCGGGAGCCGGCATACGGTTCCGAGAGTGTGATCAACGCGTCCGGCATCTCGTCTCCCAGACCCTCGGCGCCGGCGTCGCTCTTGTCCCCATTCCGCCTACAGTCGTCCCGCGCCTCGCCTGCCGGGACGCGGTGACAGGCCCTATGCGGCAGCTTCCTCGTCCTCACTACGGCCCGCTTGTCGATGGGGCGTAGCATCGTTACTGCGTATCCCGGGAACTCATGCCGTTCCCTTGTAGGGCTGCTCGTGCAATCTACCATCTGTCCTACGCAGGTAGCTACACGATGCCTCCCGATCAGTCCGGCAGCCGGCGAAGCTTGTCGCATGCATGCTGCCTCACGAAGGTCTCCACCGGCACCCGCGCCATCTGCCATAGGTCGCGCCGCCCCACACGCTTTTCGAAACGCGACAATGTCGGTTGGCTCGCCGGTGCGCCCAGACAAGAGCAGATTCGGCGCCGGCGGGGCAGAGACCTCGGCCAGGGCTTCACTCTAGCACGAGCACGTCGTGCTGCTCCACGCCGTCCACCTCGATGGTTGAGCGGTCGTCCTCGACGCGCAGGCACACGGGGCCGCCACTTACCGGTCGCCACGCTCGCTTAGCTTGCCGGGGGAGCTCGATGCGGATGGGCCCGCTGGGTGGCGCGCTTCCCATGTCTAGGTGCGGTCGGCCTGACGTGGCGGGAAGATAGCAGAGCTCATGGATCTGGCTGAGGAGGTGGAAGACGACGCGGTCGTCGCCCTGTTGCCAGCCGGTGACGGCCACGTGAGGCATGGCGTGCACTGTGTATGGCGGCTCACTGTGTGCCAGGATCAATGCAGCCACGACATCCCGGTACTGCCGGCTCGGAGTGCGCGAGTAAAAGCCGCCGATATCCCGGTTGACGAAGATCACCTGTCCACTGCCAACAGATCGCGCGGTGATCGCAGGTGGCGAGCCCTCCTCATCGCAGGCGGCAAGCACCGTCACGTCATCCCGGAACTCGACGCGCAACGGATCCTGGAAGGCATCGCTCGGCTGCCCGTAGCGGAAGCCATCCAGGTCGAACCGCGGCGCGAGGTTGTGAGCCCATGCGCCGACGGGGCGGACGGTGGGGGACATAGGCGCAGCCGGGCCGCGGCTCACGACCCCCATGAAATCATCCAGTGCGCCACGTTCGCGTTCCCATCCCATCTCATCCAGGATGCCGGTGGCCGCCGTGACCAGCAGAAGCCCTCCGCCTTCGACGTAGTCGCTCAGGTGCTGGGCCTGCTGATCGCTCAAGCAGCGGACATCGGACAGGATGACCAGGGGGAATGTCTCCAGATGCTCAAGGGTGACCTGTTCGTCGAGGATGATCTCTGAGGGCAAGTGTGCGTGCATGAGGATATTGTGTATCCCGTGGACCGACCGCCAGGTCGGGTCGTCAGCGCCGCCGAAGGCGAAGTCCTTGGTGTTGGAGGACAGCAGGATTCCGGCGTACCGAAAGGGCTCGCCGCCCACGTACTCAGCGCGAGGACGCAAGCGCTCGACGATGGCCGATAGCGTGCTCACGATCTCTTTGGGCATCGCACTGAGTCCGAGCGACATGTGCCCTCCGCCGGTCATGCACAGCATCCCGAAATAGGCCATGTCGTCGGGGTCGGCGTTGGGGCCACCCGGTTGCTGGTGGACCCACATCTCCTGGCCGTGGCGGTTGCTGATCGCTCGCAGGTACTTGAGTTGCATGATGGTCTGGTAGGGGGCTTGATCGACCTCCGCGGTCACCAGGCCATCGACATCCATTGGGTTCAGGGGACACCCGAAGCCTGTGGCGTGGCGCAGACGCTGGAAGTGGTTGAGGCAGACCAAGCCGTGCCTGCTGTTGGCCCGCACATGCTCGCAGAGGGACCGCATGTAGTCACCGAGAACCGCGTAGCGCCACTTGATGAATACGCGGAAGTCGGGGTCATCCCAGTCCGCGACCCGCGGGATCTCGTGGCCCGTGTCCGCGCGGAACTTCGCGGCGCAGCGCGGGCAGCGGCACCCCATGGGCATTCCGGGGGTCGTGTTCGTCGCGCTCATGAAGCAGCCATCGAACCAGATAGCGTCGAAACCGAGGTCCTCAAAAACCTCAACGCAGAACTCCTTGAGCATGTCGCCGTATGGCGAGAGATAGCACGGAACCGGGTTAACGTCACCGTAGGCCCTCGCGTGGCGCTCCCGGGCCCGCTCTAAGGCCTCTTCCGATGCATTGTGAGGCACCTTCGGCTGCAGGAATTCCATGGCGTACTCGGGGTGCTCACGTATCAGGTACGGTGCGGTGCACAGGTACTCCCAGGAGCAGAGGACCATGTCCCGCCGGTGAACTTCCTCGGCGAGCCACTCGTACATCCCCGGCACCGCGTCGGGGTGGTGGGGCAGCACTTTGCTGGGGAACAGGGGGTGCGAGCCCTTGGCGCTCACGCTGTACCACCATGCGGGAACGCCGGCTGCATGGAGAGCATCGAGACGCTCCAGGATTTCCTCCTTGTCCTCCGGGCGTGGCGGCGATCCGGGGCGATTCTCCACGCGCAGACAGGCCTGCAGGTATCCGCGTCCGATCACGTCGGGCTTGTAGTTCATCGCCGGCCCTCCCACGGATGGCTATTCGGCGTAGGCCTCTATCTCATAGATCGCGCCCGCGACCCAGTTAGGCAGCACCTCGGTCGCAACGATACGGATGCTTCGGGCCCTCACTGGCTCGAAGTCCGCCGTGAGAGGCGCGAGAGGCCCGTCACCCGCCGTCACGAGGGACACTTTGGTCCATTCTCGATCGCCGAGGTTCTGCACCTGGACCTGGCAGGCGAGGATGTTGTGCGTGTGGATGACTACGCGCCCGACGGTGACCGGGCCGGGCCAGGTCAGTTGGGCCCACTGGCCCGGGCCCGTCTCGCCGGCCAGCCAGCGCATGCCTGATGTCATCCCGTTCACCAGGGCGTGAGGCTCAGCGCCAGGGTGCGGCGTCCGGTTGTGGATACACTCGCCGGAAGACACCGCCACACGCACGCCCGCGTCCGGTTGAGCGAGATTGCCGGGGCGCTTCTGCGGGCGCTTCGCCTCAGCGATCCGGCCCTCGACACCCTCGAGCGTCTCCCGTCGTGCCAGTGCCGGATCGGTGGTGTAGATGCGCGTGCCGTAGACCGGGAAGGTGTCGCTGAACGCTCCAGCACCCGAATCTACCTCGCGCCCTTCGGAGACCACATAGAGGGTCTCGGGTGCACGCTCCAACCTGAATGTCACCTCTTGCGGCGTCGTCGCCGTGTTGACGGCGATGAGATATGTGTGAGCCCCCGCGCGGCGCATCACCACATGCATGTGCCCCGGCTGAGGGCAATCTACTGCGACGGCGTTGGCGACATCGGGGGCGAGAATCGCCTGCCTAAGATCGCGCGCCTCACGCGACAGGAACGGCACGCCGATGGCCAACTCCGGGTATGTGTACGGCTGCTCGTGGGCGTACGTGTACCATAGGAAGCCCTTGCAGCCGTGGGCGACTGCCTGGTACATCATGTTGCGAAGCTCAGTGAAGTTTGGGATGCGTTGCAGCGTCGGATCGCCGAAGTTGAAGGCCTGTGGCGTCACCCAAGCAGCCTTGCGGCCGCCGGTGGCGTCCGTCACGGCCTGCATGAAGGTGCTCACGCGCTCGATGGGGTGCTCGGCCAACCCGTCTCGAGCGAAGTACGCGTACGGATCCGGCATTTTGATGTCGCACCCACGCGCGTAGCGGAAAATCCCGCTGACGTGGTTATCGAGGACGATGCACGGGTGATACGGGTCGGTGTCCCGGATCACCGCATAGATCTGCTCCACACGCGAGGGCAGCGTATCCTTGTTTGCGGGCTCGTCGTACAGGTACCAGGCAAGGATCGCCGGGTGGTCCATCAAGGCGCGCACGCGTTCGCGTAAAAGAGCCGCTTCTTCATTGCTCAGTGGTCGGCCATTGACTTCCTTGCCCCGGTTCTTGAATGCGGGGCTGAAGGGGCTGAAGATGCCGTAGAGACCCTTCTCAGTCCACGTATCGAGAATGCGCCGCGCCGCGTGCGTGGCCCGGACTTCCATCGTGTAGCTCTGCAGGGCGGTGTAGGCATCCTCGGCGTGCTTGTCTCGGGGCGCAAAGCTGAACCAGCCGAAGGGCAGGAAGGGCTCACCGTTGTGCAACAGCACGTTGTTCTCATCGATCCGCCACTCATGGTTGTTGGGTGCCGGAGGCAGCTTGCGCAGCCGCTTGCGGGCAGACCACAGGACTGCGCCATCAGCCTTTAGAAGCTCAGCCACAAGCTGGTAGTCACCGACGGCGAGGTCGATGGCAGGCAAGGTCAAGCGCACCTCACTGCCCGCCTGTACGTCGCCCGTCTGCACCAGCACCTGATCGCCCACCGCGGCACCTTCTGCCTCACTGCACAGGCGGGCCCGGAGGCGCTTGTCGGCGAGCCAGGCTTCTCCGGCATTCGGCAGGGCAACAGTGAAAGCGATGGCATCGATCTGCTCCGTGGCATAGATGCTGTCACGGTAGTAGGGGCGTGTGATGTCGATCGTCAGCGGCGTGAAGCCGGCAACGAGCGGTACCGATACATCGCGCAACGGCATGGGAGGGTCATCTCGGCTTAGCAAGCGCAGGCGCAGCACTTGCTTGCCCTGGGAGGTCAGCGGCACCGAGAAGTCAGCTTCGCGGGCGATGCCTGGCTTGCGTCTGATAGGGACGGCCTCGCCTGCACTGATGCCGGAATCAGTGATTAGCTCGGGCAGCAGTTGTGCCCACTCGCCGCTGCTTCCGCGATTGGCGACCACCGTGCGCGCCTGCAGGACGGCACCCGTCTTGCCCACGCGGACCGAAGCGTTGAAGGGCTTGTGCACGGCCCAGAGCCCCCCTGCTTGTGAGCCGGCCGGGGGCCTGAGTGTGGCGTACAGATCAACCTGGTGGAAACCCGGGCGGCCAACGGTGGAGACGAAACTGGATAGCTCCTCCCGGCCTGCCTTCCGCTCCCGAGCCACGTTGAACGCCCAGTCGCCGCTTGTCTCCTTCGACCCGTTCAGGTCTCGCAGGGGGATCGCCATCTCAACGGTCCACGACCGCTCACCGCGCGCGGCGGCCACCTGCGGGGAGCAGTCCCAGGCCGTCGAGCGTTTCTTGCCGCCTTCGGTCAACTGAGCGTCGTACACAGCGCCGAGGGGATTGACCACGAGGTGGTAGTAATCCCCACGGTTGCCGGTCGGGTCCAGCATCAACTCGACGCAGTCGTCTCTGAAGACATTGCCGTCCCGCTCAGTGACGCGCGTAACCAGCTTCGACATGTTGGGCTCGAAGCACTCGGCCGCGAAGTGCAGGTGCGTGGGTCCGAAGGCGATGGTGAACCGTGTCTGGGCCTCGGCTGCCTTCAACCCTTCGCCGGAGAGGGTGAAGTGGGTGTACCACGGGCCCGGCTCCCAGATTGGGTCATCCAGTCTGCCATCGAGGACCGCCTGTTCAGCCGCATCACCCGCGAGCGCGACCAGGTGTTGAGCGTGGGAGAGTGCAATAGGGCACAGGAGGGCTGCTACGGCCCCGATGACGGCCAGGCACACGCGCAATATGTTTGCCCCCGTCTGAGGGGATCCGGAATTCGTCACGCCAGTCGCGTCCTCGGACCTTCGGCTGAACAGTCGACTACTTGCTGCAGTGCTTCACCACCCAGGGCATGGGAACCTGCCCTGGGTGCGGAGGAGGGATTGCGCGCCACGCGCTGAGCGTTCCGTCTGCCGCCCGATGTGGAAAATGTGCTCGTGGCCGCGCTGGACAAAGAGACAGACCCGCCGGCGCGCGATGATCTCATGCGACGGCGACCTTCGCTATACGGGAGAGCTACATTGACTGACCCCATCCGCCACATCCAGTTGCCGATGACCGAGGCGGCGGCCCGGCAGCTCGAACTCGGGCAGGTTGTCACGATAAGCGGCCTTGTCTCCACGGGCCGGAGCCGTTCCCAAGTCCGTGCCATCGAGGAGGGTCTGGCGCCTCCGCTGGACTTCGACCAGATCAACTGCTTCTTCCACGCGGAGCCTGTCATGCGGGAGACCGAAGCAGGCTGGGAGGTCGTGAGCATCGAGCCCATCTCGAGCATGCGATGCGAGCGCTACGGGGGCGCCGTGGTGAGGAAGCTGGGCCTGCGCACCCTCATCGGCAAGACCATGATGGGACCCGACACTGCCGAGGCCCTGCGCGAGGTCAGCGCGGTGCATCTGACGAAGATAGGAGTCTGCGGGGACCTCCTGTGTCCCCACATGACGCGTGTGGTAGATGTGCATTTCCTGGAGGGACCGGGCAAGACGGAGGGAACCCGGGTCTTTGATGCGGAGCGGCTCGGCCCGTTCTTCATGGACATGGACGCCTCGGGGCGGGCCTACTTCGAGGACCTGGACGGCCGTGCGCGGGGAAACCTGGCCTAAGCCCACGAGCAACTTGGCATTTCCGGCGACTTCACGTATACCAAGGTGAACCCGTGAGCTCAGGCAACGAGCACGAATTGCGTATGGTCTCCCTGTGTGGGCTCCTCGGCTACAGCTACCCGAGTGAGAGTTTGGAGCGCTCTGTCGCGCTGGCGCCTGACCTCATCGGCGTCGATGCCGGCTCGACGGCCCCAGGTCCCTGCTACCTGGGGGCCGGCGAAGGCTCCGCGAGTTAGGCTCAAGTGGCCCGGGATGTAGAGCCGGCTCTCTGCGCGGCGGCTCGCTCGGGCGTCCCACTGGTCATCGGCACCGCGGGCGGTTCCGGTGCGAAGCCACGCCTGGCCGCCTTCCAGGAAATCGTCTGGGAGATTGCCGGACGGAATGAACTAAGTTCCCGGGCGGCGGTCATCCCGGCAGATCTGCAGAAGGACACCGTGCTGGACGCCCTCTGCGAAGGGCGGGTGTCTCCCTGCGGGCACAGCCACACGCTCATCGGCGATCACGTGCGTGAATGCACGCACGCCGGGAACGCGCATTCCCGTTCTGGCCGCCGGACTTCCGGGGGACCCGTGTATGAGTTCGCGGTCTACCATCTCACGCAGGTTCAGGACCCGGCTGCTCTGCTTCCTATCGAGTTCCTGGAGGTGTGACGGTGCGCCTTTACGACTGCGCCGCGAGCATCCGGAGCAAGGACGCCGGGCCTTCCGCGCTGACCATCGACTTGGTCCTGCCAGACGTCGAGACATACCACCGGGTAGCGGATTCGGCGGCGCTGGAGCCGACCCGAAGCGCCACGCTTTACGGGGGGCCCCTCGACCGCGTCCTGACCGTCAAAGTCTCGATGCCACCCCGTGGGAGCAGTTCCGGCGCGCCCGGGGACCACGACGTCTACGGGTGCCGGCAGCACTTCCCGCTTGGTAACGTGCAGATCTGATCTCGAAGGGGCAATGTAGATGAGCTCAATCCAGAGCACGATCCACGACGCGCTGCTCAATCACCGAAGCCAGTTGGAGAATCTTGCCGGGAAGATCCACGCGAACCCCGAGTTAGGGCTGGAGGAGGTCCGGGCCTGCGGGTGGCACGTGGAGCTACTCCGGGCGTGGGGATTCTCCGTCGAGACGCCCTTCGCCGGCCTGCCCACCGCGTACAAGGCGGTCGCGGGGGATGGCGTGCCGACTTTCTGCTTCATGGCGGAATACGACGCGCTGCGGGGGCTCGGCCACGGCTGCGGGCACAACTTGATCGGTGCCGCGGCCGTGGGCGCTGGGAAGGCCCTCGTGGAGACACTGCACAGGGACAGCATCCCGGGTACGGTGGTGGTCATGGGCACTCCTTCCGAGGAAGGACACGGCGGCAAGGTGAAGATGCTGGCCCACGATGCCCTGGCCGGTATCGACGCGGTGATGCTGGCACACCCTCGATCGCGCACCATGCCCGACACCGGCTCCAGCGCCATCGCCCGATTCCGAGTGAGCTTCGAGGGACACTCCGCCCATGCTGCTGCCGCCCCCGAAGAGGGGCAGAACGCGCTCGACGCGGTGATGCTGACCTTCCAGGGAGTGAACGCGTGGCGACAGCACTTGCCCGAGGCCTGTCGCGTGCACGGGATCATCGAGGAGGGGGGACAGACGCCGAACACCATCCCCGACCATACTTCCGCCACGATTTACCTGCGTGCCATGGAAGACGGGATCCTCGAGGGCATGGTTCAGCGGCTTCACGCCATCGCCGAGGGAGCGGCGCTGATGACTGAGACCCGGTCCTGCGTGGAGAAGTGGGGCGAGGGATACCGCCCGCGCTTGCCCAACGCGCCCCTGAACGAGGCCTGGATGGAGGCGTCGGCGAGGGCGGGGCTTGACCCGGGGCCTCCGGCAAAGCCTAACCGCGCGTCCTCAGACTTCGGCGACGTCTCGCAACTGGTGCCGGGGGCGCACGTCTACTTCGGGATATCACAAGAGCATATCCCGGTGCATTCGCGGGACTTCTGTGAGGCGGCGGGCAGCCAGTTCGGCATGGATCAGATGCTCCGTGCCGCCGAGGCCCTGGCGGTGTCCGGGTATCGCTACATCGCCGACGCTGCCTTCCGCGAGCGCGTGGACGACGACTTCCGCGAGGCAATCGGGCGGGCTACGCCCGTCGGGAGTTCTTAACCCCGTCGGCCACCGGACTTGCCGGGTGCTCACTCTCCGATCTGGGTGAGTGAGTATCACCCGGACCAGTCTCTCGCGGGGTTGCCGGGTCCATGGGTTCGCTCGCGAGCAGGCCACCGGCGATGCTACCGCGGCAGAGGGTTCTGGCACGGTCTTGCAGGACAGCGATGGGCACTTCGCCATCAGCGGCTCGACCCAGGCCGAGGGCAAGCGAAGCGCGATGTGGCTGTGCGCCGGGCCGGACAGCGCTCCCGTGGCCTGCTTCCTGCGGAACGGTTGGGAGTAGTTTTCGAAGCGCGTCAGCCGGGCGGGCAACGAGTTGCGTATGGTCTCCCTGTGTGGGCTCCTCGGCTACAGCTACCCGAGTGAGAGTTTGGAGCGCTCTGTCGCGATGGCGCCTGACCTCATCGGCGTCGATGCCGGCTCGACGGACCCAGGTCCCTGCTGCTTGGGGGCCGGCGAAGGCTCCGCGAGTGAGGCCCGCGGTGGCCGGCGTGTGACCTCCACGGCGGGCGTCAGGTGGAACATCTCCTACAGCCGGCAGGATGTGGCATGCGCAACGGCCCTCGCGAATCCCCGGAGGCGGACTCTCTACACCCGGTACACCCGCACCTCTTCCATACACCGATTGGCCGCCTCAACACCCGGGACGTTCTGAACCTGGTAGAGCACGCCGCCGCACAGCTCATGACGCTGGAGCCCCTCCGAGAAGGCGCCGAATTCGGCCTGCACGACGAGCGGCATGGAGCCGGTTCGGGCCTGCAGTTGGCTGAGCACATCGAATGCCAGGGGGAACCCAACGTCATCCAGCAAGAACATTGCCCGCAGACCCCTGATCGTCGGCACCGCGTCCAGTAGGTGGCGTCCGTTGCCATGAATGTGGACCACACCTCCGTCGAAGTGCGCCAAGATCCTCTCGATCGGCTCCCGACCCCACCGCTCGAAGTAGTCAACCGATGTCATGTGGAACGGATCGACGCTCTCCGAGACGATGCGGCCGGGGATCCACTGGACCATGTTGCTGCAGGTCCCGCCATCGAGAAGGGGGACGATCTCGAAGAACTTCTCCTGAACGCACACGTTCAGGTCGTAGGCGAGCTCAATCGCCCGGCGAACCATCTCGGGATGCTCGTCGAGGCTGAGATATGTCTGTGTCGCCCCGATGAGCTCGAAGATGAGATTGAGGCTGTCGATGAGGATGAAGTGGCTAACGCCGAACTTGCCTGCTGCGGCCTGGACAAACGCCTTGGTCTGGTCGATGTACCGGCCAAACCACGGGTGGCCGGGATCCAGTCGCAGCCCATCGAACTCCGTCCAGTCCTTCAGCAGGGGCGCCACCATCGACGAGATCCACCCAGTGTCTGGGTGGGCCATGAACTGGACCTCGCCTCCGAGCAACCCGCCGTAAAGGCCCTGGTCGAGTTCGCTCAGGTAGGCGGCCGGGATTGAGTCGTCTACGAGCAGGGCCCTCTCCTTCAGCAGCTTATCCCAGAAGGCAACCCGAGCGGCCGGCGCGGGGTAGTTGCAGTAGCCTTCGCCATACTCGGCCTGGAACTCGGCCAGCGCCCGACTTGGGACTTCCATCGTGGCGAAGATGCGGTCCTGGGCCTTGCGCTCGTACAGCAGACGCAGTCCCGAAACCACTTGCGTCGCGTTGGGCTTGTAGGCCAGCATGTCGTCTATCCTGGAGGTCCGGAGATCATTCATCGTGTGCTCACAGCCCTTTGGGCCGGGGTTCCCGACTTCTCGTTCCTCCACCACCGCAGCTCATTGCTCCCCCGTTCGGCCCCGGCGAGGATGTCTGGACGACCGTCGCCGTCAAGGTCGGCGACGAGGACCTGATTGGCTTTGGTCCAGCCCTCCTTGATAGCCTGCTTGTGCCATCAGCCACGCGGATCACCATCGTGCTTGAACAGGTAGACACCACCGGGAGCCGTCCATGTGGTCACGACCACCTCGATGTTGCCGTCGCCATCCAGGTCCCCGGCGAAGGCTTCGAACGCGTGTGGCATGGGCTCGCAGATCATGTGCCGCATCCATGGTCCACCCGTCGGGTCACCCTTGCTTTCGTACCACACGACCGCGCCTGGGCTATTGCCGGCCATGCCCGCGGCCATGACCACATCGATGTCGCCATCACCGTCCATGTGAACTGGATGGCCGTGGATCGGCCGCGGCATCGTGGCATCAATGACGTGGCGCGTCCAGGCCCCCGTGGGGTCTTCGCCCGGATGCTGGTACCAGACCAGCAAATCTGCCCCCGATCCGGTTGCCAACAGGTCAGGATGGCCATCCCCGTTGAAGTCCGCAACGCGGATCGTCCGCGCCTCCGGAATTTCGGGGTCGATCATATGCTTGAGCCACGGGCCGGCGCCCGGGGCGCCCGCGTTCTCGAACCACGCCACGACATTGGCCATCCAGCTCGACGCCGCGACGTCAAGATCGCCGTCGCCATCGAAGTCCGCCACAGCGACATCGTAGGCGAAAGGCAGGCCCCCTTCGCTGATGAGGTGCAGCTTCCAGGGGTGCCCGTCGGCCGGCGTACCGCTGTTCTCGAACCAGTACAGGTCGCCCGTAAGGTTCTCGACGATCACCACGTCCGGATGGCCATCCGCGTTGACGTCACCAATGGCATGGCGCTCCAGCCGTTCCTTGGGGTGATCACGCTGGATGAAGTGACGGGTGAAGCTGCCGGTGCCGTCGTTCTCGAACCAGTACAGAGCCCGTCCATCCGCATCGGCGGCGGTCACATCAAGGTCTCCGTCGCCGTCGAGGTCGCCCACGGCGATACCGTAGGCGTAGCCGAAGCCGTCCATGATAAGGCTTTCGGAGAAGGTCAGCATATGACGACGACCTCCTTCCTCGGCAGGTGGATCAGCGTGGACCGACTCGTATGATAGCACCAGAGTGAAGGCCGCAACCAGACCCGCAGGTTGTGGGCGAGGAGTAGGCATCCGCGTGGGCTGCGGCCTCGTTGGACGTGACGGTGCGGGTCGGGGCTGAGGTCTCCGCGCAGGTGCGGGCGGAGGAGTTGGCTGACGTCTGGCCGCAGGTGCGGATGCAGGTGCAGGCTGTGGGCTGGGCGGCCGTGGCGGCAGGCCCGGCTGTGGCGGCGCGTGCTGATGCAGTCGCTCCCCGCACAGCACACGGCGCCGCCAACTGCATCCGAGGAGCGGCCTGTCGGGTGGCGGTGGGTCTGGGAGGCGCGTTTGCCCCAGGCTGCGGAGCGGGGCTGGCCGCCTGCGGAGCGGTCTGTGGCTGCTAGCTGGGAAGGACAATGGCCAGCAGTATAGCCGGGACGGCAATCACGGTCATCGCGCCCGTACTACGAGCGGGCCAAGGGCTTTGAGTCCTTTTCGGGGCGGAAGGCGCAGGGGGCTTGGGGGGCGCCACACGGGATCCCTGAGAGCCGGGCGTAGCTCCGCCCGTCTCCTCGCGGGCACCGGGCCCCGCAGGACGCGGCCTTGGGGGCCTCCGCGAACTCGGGAGGCCGGGAGGCCGCGCGCAGGGGACGCCTGGCCATCGGGCGGGAATCCGCTCGTTCCGGATCGGCACCCGGATTGGGGTCTCGCGGTTGTTGCCGACTCATGACTCGATCCAAAGCGCCCAATAGCAGGGCGTGATGCCCGGAATTGAGCCGAACGGGCCCAACACCGGCTGGGCGTCGGTTGCGTTTTGGGCGCCACTTGCCTGCAGTTGCGTCTCTGAGGTCGTCCGCATCTCGTCGACCGCACGCATCTGCCTTGGCAGTGCCCGGGGTTTCAGAGGTCTTTGAGGCGGGGATGCTACTCGCGCGTGTCGGCCCGGTCAGATCCGAGCTTGCCATCGAGGGCGGAGCCTTCGGGGGGCAGGGGATATGGCCCGTCGGGGGGAAATCGCCCGCACACCGTTCCGCATAGTCGTCGCAGCGGGGCGATCCGGCAGATCTCGCCAAGCGACATGGCTCAGGGGAGCACGGAAAATGGGTCAGCGCGAGCTTACGGGAGTCGTCGCAGTCTTGGTGATCGGCTGCATTCGAGGGCCCGGACTTGTGGCCTCCGCTGCTGAGAGCGGACCAGCCAAGGTCGGCGACCGCACGTATCGCGACGTCATCACCACGTGCTTCGAGCGGCCGTTCCTGACCGATGCGGACATGCGCGTTTACTTCACCAACACGCGGGGGAGCGTAGCCGCCGACGGCGGCCCTGTCCTCTTCAGCTACCCGGGTATCCAGCATGTCCTGGTCAATGGGAAGCCTTTGCCCGTTTTGCGCGAGGCGGCGAATTTGATCTGCGTGCCGATGTCGCAGGGCGTGCACGACGTGGAGATCATCGCGACGGAGGGGCCGATCGCCCCCGCTCTTCCTGAGAGCTTCGAGAGCAGGACAGAGCCCGTGAGCGATGTCGCGTCATTCAACGAACGCGCCAGGACCTTGGGGCCGGGCGAGGAGTTGGTGGTCAACAACGGCGTGTACACGGGGTGGGCCACGGCGCTTGTGGAGGGTCAGGGCACGGCCGACAAGCCGGTAATCGTACGGCCCGAGACGCCGGGCGGTGTCATCTTCCGCGGGCGCACTCACATCCGACTGACCGGGCGGCATATCGTGTTCAAGGGCTTCCGCTTCGAGCACGCGGGCCCTGCCCACGTGCTGTACATGGTTGAGTGCGAGAACGTCCGGGTCACCCAGTGCCAGTTCAGCAGTTGCGGCGATTCAGCGCGCACATTCAGTCATATCGTCCGGATGACCCGCAACTGCCATCGCAGCCGCATCGATCACTGCTACTTCACGGCCAGCAAGTGCATGAGCGTGGGCTTGCGGCTGTTCGGCACCGAAGACCTGGCACGCTACAACCGGATCGACCACAACATCTTCCGCGACATCTTCAAGTACTGGGGCAACGGCCAGGAGAACATCCAGCTTGGCGGCCCGTCTGAATGCACGGCCGGCGAGGCCACCACGCGCACTCTC
>Ga0272441_10006659_pt1 | contig 19212 bp, 9 predicted proteins | sample SSMProp6N_FD_193582 | JGI IMG/M metagenome (GOLD analysis project Ga0272441, IMG submission 193582) | Marine sediment archaeal communities from Little Sippewissett salt marsh, Falmouth, MA, United States - SSM-Prop-6N | ecosystem: Environmental > Aquatic > Marine > Wetlands > Sediment ... | reverse complement strand
GGCCAGGGCGGCTGTCTGTGCTTCCCAAACCTCGGGCATCAGGTACGGCGACATGTCCCGCACGTGAAACTTGTAGTTGAACGGCGACAACTGCACGTAGTAGAAGGGGAAGTCGCCCTGCCCCCAGACCTCGCGCCACCCGCCAACCAGTGCCTTCATCTTCTCGAAGTACATCATGCCGTCGGCTGAATGGACGTTGGACTCGCCCTGGTACCAGATCGCGCCGCGGATCGCGAACGGCACGAGCGGGTGGATCATCCCGTTGTAGAGCCCCGTCGGATTGCCCGCGCCTTCCAACGGGTGTCGCGGCCAACGCGGCGTCGGTGGGAGCAACTCCTCGCCGGCCGCCAGCACACTGCGCGTATTCGCGATCCACTCCTCAATCGCCGCGAGCGAGTTCGGAAGCGAGCGCCGGTAGTCTGCATTCGCCCGCTCGATCTCTTCGCTGATCTCGTGCAGCTTGGGAACCGCCGCGAACCCGCAGGGAGGCGTCCACGGCTCGATGCGCGTGCCGCCCCAAGCGCTGTCAATCAGGCCAATCGGAACGCCGAGTTCCTGGTGCAGCTCGCGGCCGAAGAAGTAGCCCAACGCCGAAAACCCGCCCCAGCGGCCTTCCGCAATCGTGTCCGGGTGGCAGATGCGCCACGTCGCGTTGATGTCGTCGGCACGCTGTCCGGACGGCCGCCGCGGCAGCTCAAACAGGCGAATCTTGGGATAGTCCGCGGCCGCGGCCTCCTTCTCACCATCCTGAACGACGCCGATGCCCATTTCCATGTTGGACTGGCCCGAGCAGACCCAGACCTCGCCCACAAGGACATCCGCGACGCGAACCGTGTTGGCCTTGCCGTTCACGACGAGCTCGTGCGGCCCGCCAGCTTTCAGCGGAGGCAGCTTCACCGACCAGGCTCCGTCGGCGTCCGCCGCAGTGCTCACCTCATGCGAGCCGAAGGTGATGGTGATCGCCTCGCCCGGCTCGGCCCACCCCCAGATGGGTACCGGCACGTCCCGCTGCAACACCATGTGATCACCCAGCACATGCGGCAGCCGAACATCGGCCATCGCCGACGTGGCACCGAGCCACACCCCAACGAGTGCCAGACCGAGCAACGTCACGGTCATCCTGCGTGCACTTCGATTCATGTCCGAACCTCCAGATGGGACCTCATCAACAAGGCGAGTATATGCACCACCGGTCGCGCCGTCCGGGCGCGACCGGGAAGCTCACACAGAGTTAGCGAATCCGGCTACGCCGGCCGGAACGCTACCGTCAACTGCCCCCGGACAACGTCGGCGTCGCTCTCCGGGAAGTCAACCCGAACCGGCAGGGCCACGTCGCCCGAGTCAGCCTTGGCCAGCGAGCCGGCTTCCGCACCGATGCCATCGCCACCAATGTCCGCCAGCGTCCACTCAGCCGGCACATGCAGCCAGTAAGTCTCGCTCGTGCCACACACGCCGGACAACGTCAGCGTCAGGGCGTTGTCCGCCCATTCCTGCTGCTTGATGCTGATAGCATCCTGGCTGATGTGGCGCGAGGAGGACACGATTTGTGGCCGGTCAAGGGCCGGTCGCAACGCGATGACCTGGCAATGCCCCAGCGGCAACGCAGGGCACTCGATCTCATCTCGCACGCGACCCACGAACGCCTGGTTCCAGAAGTCAAAGGCGAGGTAATCGCGTCCGGGGTCGAGCGACAGATTGCTCAGCTTCAGCTTCGACGCGCGCAGCGGAATGGCCGCGAAGCGCCCGGCCACACACCAGCAACCGATGTCAGTGCTCAGGTGGATCGCCCACAGCGTCGAGAATGGGTGGTCGTCGTGCAGCGTCTCCCATTCACCCGCCATGTTGTAGGCTTCCTGCTCCGACGTCGGCTTGGACTCGGTGGCGTACTTGTCCTTCTCCTTCGCGAACGCGAACCCGTGGATCTTCGTCCAGTTGAACGCCGGGGAGTCGGTGTTCAACGGGCCGGTCTCCGCGGTCATGGTTGTGAGCGGCGGCAGCGTCTGCTGCGCAAGGCGAATGCGGTCGTCGTCATACGCATCGACCGGGTCGCTCAGCATGTACAAGCCGCCGGTCAGCGAAACCGCCGACAGGATGCAACGTGACCACTCCAGCGGTGCGCGGATACAGACGTGATCGGGGTCACTGGTGAAGAGGATGCGGTGCGCGAAGAACCAGCGCGCTGGCTCGACGATCTGCATCTGCATACCGGACCACTCGGGCTTGGCATCCTGTGCAACGCGGCAGGCGTCGCAGAGCCCGACCATTTGCGTCAGCACGCCCCATGACGAAAGCCAGTAGTTCTCCGAGCCGATCTCCTTGCGGCCGACCTCGAGGAAGCGCCGGAATCGCTTCTCCGCTTCGTCGTTCGTCATCAAGCCCTGCAACACGGCCTCTTGCAGCCCGTCGTAGAGCAGGTGCCGGATGCTGTCGATCTTGAAATAGGTGTAGCCCGCCTCGCGAAGGCCGCGGAAGCACGACGCAAAGTGCCTGTCGAGCGATTCCGGTGAGCAGTCGATAACGTACCGGATCCAGTCCCCAATCAGCGGCTCACCATCCTCGTCCTTCAGCAGGCAGGCTCGATTCGCGTCGGCCCAGGCGTCGTTGTCGATGGACGCATTGCTCCAGATGCCCGGCTCGAAGCCCCGCTTCTTGATCGCGGCGGCGACGCCGGCATGCCCCTCGGGAAACGCGTCCTTCGTCTCCAGCCAATTCTCACCGATGGTCTTGTCGACATCCTGGGGGAAGGGGAGCTTCTCGAAGCCGTCATCGATCTGGATATACTCCAGCCCATACGGGCGGAGCCGCTTCATGAAGGAATCAGCCCCCGCCAGAACATCCTTCTCCGTCACTTCGCGGCGATACGCCTCCCACGTGCACCAGCCGGCCACCGGTTTCGAGTTCGGCCGCCACTCCCAGGGCTTGTGATAGCGGTAGCCAAGATGCTTGCTGTAGTAGTGCGGCTTGACGTTGATGATCCAGGTTTTCGGCCCCAGCTCCACGTCCATCGTTGCGACGAGGTTGCCATCCGCATCCAGCCGGAGTTCCGCGTCCTTCCACGCCCACGGATGGCCGAACCACGAGAGCATCAGGTCCTGGTCAATGTCATACAGGCCGTTCACACCCGGCACCAGCGGCCGGCCGACCTGGCCGACGATCGCCTGCTCGGATTCGGCCCGCGCGGGGCGCATGTTGACGGCGTCGTGGCTGAGCTGGAACGTCACGGTCGCCCTCACGCTCTCGCCCGCCAGCATCACGTAGATCTGCTGCACGAAAGGTACGCCCTGCAACGTCCCGTCCGAGCCGTGCCGATAGCTGACACGCCCACTGCCGGGGACCTGGATCGTGATGATCCGGCGGTTGTTGTAGGTGTACGTGAGAGTGCGTCGCTCTTCGTCCCAATGATGATAAGCATGCGCGAGCGGCGGAACCGGGACGGCGTGCAACAGCAGCCGGTTTGCTTCCTCGGGCATGAGTCGTTTCTTCTTGCTTGTATCTGCCATCGATGTTCCTCGATCTGCCCTTGGGGGCTTCACTTCGCGATGAATGAGGCGCCCTACCAACCCGGCGAGTCTTGAAGTCTCGTGTGTGGCTCCCGTTCTCACGCGGGGCCGTCAGACCGTCTTGAACCGAACCGTTAGGGACCCTTCCGTGAGGTCACCCACTCCGGCGGGGAAATCAACCCGTAGACGCAGAGCGGCCCCGCCCGCACTGTCCGGCACGGCCGAACTCGCCGTCACATGCAGTGTGTCCGTCTGGAGGTCGACCATTTCGAATCCCTTCGGCGCGTGAATCCAGTAGGTCTCGCTGGTGCCCGAGACACCCTCCAGACCCAGCGTGATCGCCTTGTCCTCCCAGCGCTGATACCGAACGCTGATGGCGTCCTGGCTGATGTGCCGCGTGGACGAGAGAAACTGCGGCCGGTCGAGCGCCGGACGGATCGCCAGAATCTGGCAGTGCCCGAGTTCCAACGCCGGGCATTCGATCTCGCCTTGCACGCGGCCGAGGTACTTCTCGTTCCAGAAGTCGAAGAGGAGGTAGTCGCGCTCCGGATCCAGGCTCAGTGCCACCAGGGAAAGCCGTGAGGCACGCAGGGCGATCGACGCGAAACGCCCGGCGACGCACCACCGGCCGACGTCCGCCTTCTCGATGTGGATTGCCCACAGCGTCGAGAACGGGTGGTTGTCGTTCATCGTGCGCCACTCACCCGCCTGGTTGCGGGCTTCCTCGTCGGTCATCGTCTCCGCATCAAACGGCTTCTCGTCCAGCACGTGGAACCCGTGGAACTTCGTCCACGTGAAGGCGGCGTAATCCGTGTCCAGCGGACCGGTCTCGGCCGTGAACGTCGTCAGCGGCGGGATGCAGCGCTGCACCAATCGAAGACGCTTCTCGTCATACTCCTTGATGGCATCGCTGAGCATGAACAGGCCGCCGGTCAGCGCCACCATCGACAAGACCGTGCGCGCCCATTCGAACGGCGCACGGACACAGACGTGATCCGGGTCGTTGAGCCACAGGATGCGCTGGCTGAAGAACCAGCGGGCCGATTCGACAAGCTGCATCTGCATGCCGGCCCACGTCGGCATCGCGTCCTGCGAGATCCGGCACGCGTCGCAGAGCCCGACCATCTGCGTCATGACGCCCCAGGACGAGAGCCAGTAGACGTCGTCGCCAAGACCCTCGCGGGCCACCCGCAGGTAATCGCGATAGCGCTTCTCCGCCTCTTCGTTGTCCAACAGCCCCAGCAGCGAACCCTCGTGCAGCCCGTCATAATGCAGGTGGCGGATGGCATCGATCTTGAAATACGTGTAGCCCGCTTTCTTGAGGCCTTCGTAGACCGGCCGAATGTGCTTCTCCAGCGACGCGGGCGTGCAGTCCAGCACGTAGCGGACCCAATCGCCCATCAGCGGTTCGCCGTTCTCATCCTTCAGCAGACATTCCGGGCGTTTGTCGGCGAAGTCGTCACTATAGATCGCCGCCGACGTCCAAACGCCGGGCTCCAAGCCACGCTCCTTGACCTTCTGAACCACCCCCTCATGCCCACCCGGAAACTCCGGCCTAGTCTCAAGCCAGGCCTTGACGAGCGCGTCCTCGTCAGCGGGATTCTCCGGAATCGGTAGCTTCTCGTAGCCGTCGTCGATCTGGATGTACTCGAACCCGTACGGCTTCAGATGCTCGGCGAAGAAATCCGTCGCCGCGACGATCTTCTCTTCGGAGAGATCCCGCCGGTGCGCTTCCCACGTGCACCAGCCGACGACCGGCTTGAGCTTCGGTCGGCGTTCCCACGGCTTGTGGTAGTTGTAGCCCAGATGGGTCCGATAGTAGTGCGGCTTGACGTTGATGATCCAGGTCTTGAATCCCAGATCGACCTCCATCGTGGCCGTCAGGTTGCCGTCGTCGTCAGGCGTGAGCTCACCGTCTTTCCATCGCCAGGGATGCCCAAACCACGAGATCAGGAGATCCTGCTGCACGTCGTACAGGCCGTTCACGCCTGGCAACAGCGGGCGGCCGACCTGTCCGATGATCGCCTGCTCCGCTTTTGCCCGCCGGGGGCGCATGTTGATCGCTTCCGGTGCCATCTGGAAGGTAACCGTCGCGGTCGCGCACTCACCCGTCAGCATGACGAAAATCTGTTGCACGTAGGGGAAGCTCTGCAACGCGCCGTCGGAGCCGTGTCGATAGCTGACCCGGGCCGTGCCGGGAATGTGCACCGACACCAGGCGCCGGTTGTTGTAGGTATAGGACAGGATGCGCTGCTCTTCATCCCAGTGATGGTACGCGTGCGCGATCGGGGGTTCCGGTACGGCTCGCAGCAGAAGCCGCTTGGCTTGTTCCGGCATCAGCCGCCGGTGGCCTGCGCGTGGATCGGGGCCCGGCATACTAACTCCTTACTCCATTCCCAGTCTTCGCGACAGATAGGGCGTGATAGTCCCTCGCCGCACAACGATGGTCACACGTCCCGGGTCATCGCACGACGCCCCGGCGAGAGCACGACCGCAACGTATCCTGCAACATCAAATTACAGCAACGGATAGCCGGTTGACGTCCGGTCTGGACGACATCGGCTAAGCAGGCCCTTGCCGCCACCCACAAGGCGGTCCACACGCCGCCGGCCCAGCGAAATAACTCAGAACACCGCTGGACGCGTCGGCAGAGCCTTTAATTTTAGACAAACGCACGTCGGCGATGCAACCCGCCGCCAGGCTCCGCCTACGCCACCCGGCTCAAGACGCGAACAGCTTCCCGAGCCAGTCATCGAGCAAATACGAGATCCGCGGCGACAGCCACGCCAACCGCGTATTCACCGTGTTCGCGAACATCACACCGAACCCGATCATCATCGCCAGTCGGCCGGCGGTAATAACCCCCTTCCCGGCCTTGGTCTTGGGCCGCAGGAAGAAGATGAAGTAGGTCAGCGACAGGATCATGATGACCAGGAAGGTGAAGTGCTCGAAGTGACGCCAGCCTAGCGCGCCATCGGCCGCAAACGGCCAGATCGGCCAGATGGGCTGGACGCAATCGACAATCTGCGGCACGAGCTGCCCCAGTCGGTTGCCGAACTCCGGGCCGACCACGAGCCCGACAAACATGGCCACGACCAGTTGGTTCAGCCAGCGGTACTTCTTGGAGTACACGAAGTACCAGAGCACTCCGGGGATCAGCAGCAACGCCCACAACACGTTCCAGTGATTGCCATCGCGCTGGGTCCCCTCGACGATGGGCTGGATCCAGCGCGGCACCAGCTGTTTGTTGACGTTGTCGAACACCGTGTAGGCCATCGCCGCGCCGACCATGATGGCCTCCGTGACGCGGTACAGCTTGTTCTCCCCCAGCAGGAACGCGAGGATGCCAATGGTCATCAGCGCCGCGACGAATTCACCGATACGCCCCTCGATCAGCAGCGCATAGCCGGCGTCGGCGCGCACCTGCGCCCGGCGGGCTACCTCAGTGTCGTCAAGCTGCGCCTCCTGTTCCGCGAGCAGGTCCTCTCGATTCATGCGCTCATGCGCTGGATACACCTTGTTCTCGTCGTCATCGGCGCGCGCCACACGGTGGCGGGGCACCGTGTGACTGGAGATATCGTTGTATAGCTCGAGTCCGATCGTGCCGAGGTAGAACGCCGCGAATGAGTATCCCAGCATCCGCAGCGCCGTCTTCGGAAGGTCGGACATCGGCTTGCTGTGCAGCGGCAGCGGCCGCAACGTCCCCGCCCGTTCCGCCCGCCGTGTAAGGAGGTAGGCCAGGTTGCCCAGCACGACCAGCACGAGGAGCAGCAGCTTGCCGAGTGATTGCGAGTTGTCTCGTGCGTTGGTTCGCACGTCGCCCGGTTCGAGCAAGCTCTTGTACTCACTGGCCCCGCGCGAGGAGTTCAGCAACCCGCAGAGCTGTCCGCTCTTCACGTACGGGTACATGTCGTTGGCCGTGATCCCCGTCACAGCCGTGGCCACCAACAGTTCCGGCACCTGCCGTTTTGCCGTACCGCAGATGATGCGCGCGTCTTCCGTGTGCGAGACGACGTACACCAGTGCGAGATCCTCCACGCCGTGAAAATGCTCCAGCAGCGGGAAATTCTCGTCGGTCAGCTCCTTGCGCAGGACGATGTCCTTGGCGTAGAAACTGCGTGTGTCGAGCACAAGTGTCTTCGCGACCGGTTCGAACACCGTGCAGAAGTTGAAGCCGAGCTTCAGGTAATCCACGCCGTATACGAACTCCGGGATCGGCTCACCAAGTTGGTACGCGCGCTGCTTCTCCGCGACGATGGCTTTCTCGAGATAGGCATCCGCCACGGCCCACGGGACGGCGTCCCCGGTACTGCACAGCATGAACCGTACGCCGCGCCGCAACAGGTGTTGCAACACGTACTGGAGCTGCGGGCCGTTCTCGCCCTCGCTGGCCGGCCCCCAGTTGCTGAGGACCAGGACGACCTTCTCCTTCTCGACCGGATCGCGCGTGATGCGGTCAATCACCTCGAAGGTCTTCCTTGAGTAGCGATCAGCGAAAATCGGCAAGCTGAACTTGACTACGCAAGGGATCCCCAACACGATCGCCACGACCACGTAGATCAGGCGGCGGTCGATGTTCTGCAAACGCTGGACAAAATCGATTGGCCGCATCGTCTACTCCCGCTCCTGACCGGCGTCCACGATGCCACGTTCGTACCCCAGGTACATCCGCAAACAAGCGACAATGACCGCCACCTGGATGCCGAGCAACAAGCCGCGCTGCATACCCGAGTTCAACACCGTGTTGTCAAAGTCCGCCACCTTCATCAGCTTCTCGTGCGTAAGCCAGACGCCGAGCGCGTCGTTGCCGAGCAGGACCACGGCGGCTGACACCATCATCACGGTAGCCTCGAGCGTGCGAATCCGGAAAGCACGGTAGGCCGCGTACGTGATATAGAAGCCGAGCAGACCCATGACCGTGGACTGCAGCGGAAAGTTGATGTAGTTGTTGTAGAAGCGCCACGGCTCAAAACGGTATGCGTCGTCGTACGCCTGGCAGGCGTGAATCTGCTCCCACTCCTCGTCCGTGATCGCTGCCAGCGCTCCATCGCGCTTCGTCTCGTCCTCCACTTCGTTCGCCTTGGCCAACTTCGCCACGGCGGCAGCACTGTCGATGTGAACCTGCCGCTGTTCATGATCGATGGCCCGGTACTGATACATCAACGCGCCTGCCACGACCGCGAATGAGAGGAAGACGATCGCCGAGTAACCCCAGCCCGACTTGCGCTTGATGAGGTTCGCGCCATGCACGCTGAACAGGTTGATGATGCCCAGCCCCAGCGCGAGCACAATCAGGACCGGAATGGCCCGCCCGATGGTTGTCTCAACCTCTTCGAGGCAATACGTCCAGCGCCCGAACGTGGTGAGCTGGTCGTACAGCTCAGGCGATTTGGCAACCTCGCTGCGCCAGCTATCCACCGGCATCTCCGCGGAACTCAGCTCCCACCAGCCGAACGCCTTGAGCCCCTCGTTGAAGAAGAACACCAGGTACAGCGTCGCGGGCACGACGATGGACAGCCAGATAAGTTTACGCCGCATCAGTGATCTCGCTTACTTGAGACAGGTCCGGATCCACTCGAACCAACCTGTGAACCGCTGGAAGAAACACAGGCAGACTCCATTGATGATGAGCACCAGAACGGTCAGCTTGTAGAGGTCCTGGGCGCCGATGCTGCCCAGGAGCTGTGGATCCTGGCTCACCTTCGCCGAGGCGGCCCAGAACTCCTCGCCGATTACCGCGTAGTCGCAGGACGCCACGAAAAACGGGATCTGGTAGAGCTGATCCGTGCCGGCAATCTGCATCGCACCGATCGCCTGGCCGGTCTCAGCGAACAACAGCGAATCGGCCTCCCAGTGGCCGAAGTAAAAGCACGTCGCCGGCTTCTCCCTCAGCATCCAGCCCATGGCACCCATCGCGAAGAAGAACTGCCCACCCGGGAAAAACCGCACATCGTCACTGCGGAACTCCTCGATCGCGTCCGCTTCAAGATAGCCGTCGCGCATCGCGTTGGCGTGTACGGGCAGCGTCTCCGGGAAACCCACCGGCACCATCAACCGATTGCCGAGTCGGCCACTGATGCTGGCCACGTGCCTGAGCAGCGGCATGGAGGCGAACAACTGAATGCGTCGCATCTCGCACGTGCCGCCACAGGTGAACAACGACGGCCGCCCCATCTCGGTCGCGCGGGCCACGGCCTCATCGAACACCGTGAGTCCCGCGATGTCCCGCACCGGCAAGGACATGCCCCGGCGAGCCATCCGAATCGCGAACAGCACGCCCCCCACGATCAATCCCAGCCCGACGAAATACACCGTGTAGCGGACGGCCGCCCGGTTCCCCGGATGGGCAACCGCTGAACCGGCCTCAGCGGCACCCGCCGCCTCGCAGACCACCGGTGCCGCCATGAGAGATACCCAGACGACGACCGGCATCATCCATGCCCTGATCACATCGTTCTCCTACGCGCCACCACGTGCTTCACCTCTCGGATGATCGAACCATCAGACACTTCGCGACTCCGGGAATGCGCTCGCGGGCGCGTCTACGGCTGGGGAGCCTCGCGCGCCTGCTGCGCTCTCCAGGTGGCCGCATGCGGGCTGCGTGGATCGCCCGGACGCGGGAATCTGCGCCGCCAAGTGTCCTCGCTTTGCCCCGTGGCTTCCTCGACACTCTTGCCCACCACCTTCTCGAACACGTCAACAGCCTGCTCGCGCACCGGCGTGTAATAATCATCAAGCAAGGCGGCCAACCGGCCGGCCACGCCGGATGTTCGCCGCCTGAACTCGTCGAGCTCACCGTGATCGGAAGCCTGCTGCTGTAGTTTGCCCAGTGCACGCAACGCCGCCGCGCGCACACCGTCGTGCGGATCGTCCAGACTCTTCAGCACGGCCGGCAGCACATCAGCCGCCGCAGCCAGCCGCGGCAAAGCCTCGACCCAGCTTCGACGCACAACCCAGTATTCATCCTTCAGGGCCGGCGACACCATCTCGTACATCACCGCGAACGCCTTCTGAGCGGCTTCCAGCTTATCGCGCGCCGCATCCAGGTCGGCAGCTTGTGCCCCGGAAGCGTCCAGTTCACGACACCGCTCCGCCAGGCCCTTCGCCGGCTCGGCAGCACGCTCGCAGTACGCCACGAGAGCCTGAATCACCGCCCGCCGCACTTCGCGACTCGGGTCTCCCAACCGTTCGGCGAGGGACGGCACGGCCTGTGGGTTATCAAGCTTCGCCAGCGCGTCGGCCGTTTGCCGGCGCACCCACTTGCTGGGGTCATCCAGTCGGTTGACGAGCGAGGCCGTCGCGCGGCGGTCACCCAATCGCCCCAGCGACATTCCGGCGTACTCCGCCACGCGTCCGTTCGAATCGGCGAGCGCCTCGATCAACCCATCCACGGCCGGCGCCAACTCGGCGGCAGACACCGGCTTCTGGGAATCCACGCGGCCCATTTCGCCCAGCGCCCACGCCGCGTTCAGACGCACATCGCCATTCCGATCTTCCAGAAGCGCCCGGACCAGCGCACCGACCGCAGGCTTGCACTGGTGCTTGCCGAGTTGGGCGGCGGCCTTGGCCCGTCGCTGCCAATCGCCGCTGACCACGAGCGCCGACAACTCCTCTTCGTCACTCGGCACCGCGGCGAGCGTCAACTCCGACGCGTTTGACTCGACCGAACCCACCCACGCCGCGGGCCCCCAGTCGATGCCAGGTTGCTTGTTGGTGTAGCGCAACTGGATCTGATACGAATGTCCGGGCTCGAGCTTCTTGTCGAACAGGCTGGCCCAATGGTCAAACAGGTTCCTGAGCGGGAACCGACGCTCAACATGGCTTTCACCCGGCTTGAGCACCTTGAAATGCTCGGCGGCCTGCGGCTGCCCATCCCGATCGGTCCCGGATGCACGCTGCGGATCCGACCACGCGTTGACCCAATCGTCGGTCACCGCCGCGCCGGCTTCGTCCCGGATGCGAATCTGCCACAGGCGATCCCGGTCCGTGGTGGCAATCCGGACATTCTGATCACCGCGGTTCGTCAGCCACACCTGCAACCTGGGTTCTTCCCAGGGCAGATAGCCCAGTTGGTCGAAACGCAGCGTCGCCTTGAGCCCATCGACAACCTCGCTCTCAAACGCGGGCACATGGTGCGTCCGGCTATAGCGCGGCAGCCCCGAGGGCGTCGTGTTCGCCGGCTCGACCACCATGTCTGCATCACGTCGCACCTGGAACTCGTCCAGATAGTGCTTGTGGTGCCGGTAGTCGGACCACCAGCCGCTCGAGAACGAGCGCGTGTCGCCGATGTACATCTCTTTGACATAGTGGCTCGTGTCACCCAGATAGGCGTCGAGCATCTCGTCCAGGTTGATGACGATGTGGTGCCACTGACCATCGGCGCGGAAGTCCTCGACGCGTCCGACCATCACCTTCGGAGCCCACTGCTGCTCCCACTCCCCGTTGATCAGCACGCCGTACCCGCCTTCCTCATCATCGAGCACGACGCTTAGGCCGATGTTGTCAAACCGGCTCTCCGCCTCCATCTTGAACCAGAAGTCGAGCAGCGGGTACATCCGCGTGTCGTAACTGTAATCCGTGTCGTACGGGACAATCTCGCCGGGCTTGAAGGTGTGCTTGCCGTACGCGTACGCATGCCCGAAGCGCTGGCCACCCCGGTCGGATACCTGCAAGCACGCGTCACCGACCGCCGGCTCATCGCGCGATAACTGCACATCGTACAAACCCTGGTAAATGAACCCAAAATCGCCGTCGATTCCGTCCTCGAAGGTCGCTCGCAACAGCACGGGGGCAAAGTGCTTGTACACATGCACCCCTCCCTCGGCGAGTGGCGAGCCCGACGCATCCAGCTTTGCGACAGCCTTCAGCCACACCGGACCGTCGGGCACCTTGGACCCGATGTGCATCCGGAAACGCAACTCCTGCACATCGTCCAATCCGGGCAGCTCAAATGGGGCTCGGGCCGGCTCCACAGTCCACCCCGCCGGGACCGCCGGCGTCACCTCGCCCGTACTCGGCGCCGACACGTTGTTCGTGACCGTGACCACAACGGTTTGCTCGGGTGCCGTGAGCAACTCCGGACCTTCCACCCGCACCTTCACGCCGACCGCGTCAAAAACCGGCAGAAGCACGGGTTTGCTGAGCGTGCGCTCCTCTCCCCCAATGCTGTAGGTGACTCCACTTTCCAGCCGCAGCGTGCCGGCCTCGCGCTCGCGCGTGCCCAACGGAAGCGCGACATCCTTCCGCGCACCCGCCGGTAGTGACAGCTCCTCGCGCGCGAACACTTCCCCGCCGTCCGCGTCACAAACCGCCAACACGCCGTCCACCGTCTGGTCGCTTGTGTTCGTCACGCTGACCGTGAGTTGACACGGCTCACCCCGCAGGACACGCGGCACATCCGTGGCCGCCGAGAACATCAGCACGTCATCGCTGGCGCGCAGAACATCGAGTTCATTGACCGGCAACGGATCCCCGAGATTCGTGTCGAAGCACACGTACGTTCTAGTATCCCGGCAGACATAGCCGATGATCCGCTCGCCGTGTTTCGGACCACGCCACCCTTGCGGATAGCGCGCCAGGTTTATGAACGGCTCGACCATGTCCGGTCGCACCAGCACCAGGTCCCCCACCGAGCCATCCGGCCGCGCATAGCGCACGATCGCCATGCTCTCGTAAAACAGGTAGTGCATACGGATCTGCGTCCGCCGCGCCAGATTCAGCACGTTGTTGAAGGCTGCGTCGTTTTCCAGGGTAGCCAGCGCACAGTTGGGTGGTACGGTTCGCGATTGGACACCGTCAAGGCCACTGACGTCCACCATCGTCCAGCGCCGATTGAGATACCAGTCGAGCCGAACGTCGTTCCAGATGAGCGGTGGACCGACCAGGCGCACGCCCTCTTGCTGAAACAGCGCCTCAAAATGCTGCTCGGTCAGTAGCGGCAGCAGGCCGAACCAATCATCCTCGACATCTGACCAGGCGTGATGCGCGATCTCGATCGGCGGAGGGGGCTCTGCATCCGTCGCTGCCACGATCGATCCATCGGGCTTCTGATGGGAAAACGCCAGGTCGCCGATCTCGTTGTGTTCGACGTCGGTAAACCGCGCGGCGAACCACCAATCCGGCGCTTCCTGATCAAGAACCTTGACCAGCAACTGATTCCAGCCGGGCATCAGGACCACACGCCGGCTGGCCTCGTCCTCCGCTACGCCGCCCCAGCATTGCAGCACCCGCTGACCGTTGAGCCACACGGCGAACGGCGTCTCGCCGGTCATCCAGAGGATCGCCTCTTGCCGCTTCGGGCTGTTGATGTAGGTGTGCGCGTACACGACCGAGTCCCGGTGCGGGCTCGCAAACATCGACCGCAAGCGGATGAGGTTCGTGCGCTGCGGTTCGGATCGCCATGCACGCTTCAACACTTTCCAGCGAAGGTCGCCGTGCGACTCCACCGGCTGATCGACATCCGGCAAAACCGACGACGCGTCGACGAAATCGATGTCGAGCGCGTCCGCCGCCGGGATCATGTTCTCGCCGGTCGCCGCGTCGGCCGGAAGATCGAACACCCCGGCAACCAGCCAGTTCGACACGAAGCCGGCATAGCGGTCGCGCGGCTTGTTCGGCGGGCACCAGACGGGAATCTGCGTGTGCACCGTCCGCCAGAACTTCGGCGTCAGCACGTCATGCATCCAGTACAGGTGCGACCCACCATGGAGATTGCCGGCGTCGTACTGCGTCGGCAGGCCCGTGTACGTGCTCTTCGTGCTCGGGAAGTACGCAATCTGGTGCAGCCATTCGTGCAGGGTGATGCGGCAAAGATCGGTCAGCGATCCACCCTGTTCCCGACCCGGTGCAAACTGGACCGATGTGTGGCCCAGATGCGACATCCAGTCACCCTGACCGCCGGTGCCTCCGCGCGCCCACGGCCGCGTCGGTCCGGGGAAATAGTGCCCGACAAGTGAATCGTGCTCCTTCACCTCCAGCCCGATGCCCAGGTCAGCCCAGTCACGCGGCCAGAAGAAACACGTCGGGTGATACTCCCCGAGCATGGGCTCGGACATCACGACATCCGTCGCTTCAATCTTCAGATTGCCCCGCGAGAACGCGTACGCCGCGTCATAGAACTGTTGCTCGCTCAGCAGCGCCCAGGCCTTCTCGTCCGTGCCCATGCCCGCGACCTGCCGGTACCGCGTTCCGTCGCGGTCCCGGTAGATCATGTCCGTCTCCGGGCAGAGGGCGTAGATCACCCGCCAGATGTTGGGCTCCACACCGCGTTCCGCTCGCCGGCTCTCCTCCGCCTGCCGAGCGCGCTCAAAGAGGACTTCCACTTCCTCATACTCATCGAGCGAGACGTATCGACGGTTGACCGTCCCCTCTGGTGTGAGCTCGAATGTCCAGATATCCCACTGGAAGGTGGGCAGGTCGATGGGCGGCGGCTCACCATGACCCAACGCCAACCCGCATCCGAGCAACACACTCACCACCAAAACCACCATCGCTCGCATGGATAGGCTCCTGTGCAAAAGGGGTGGCCACATGTGGCCGGCCGCTGCCGGACAGCATGGGTGCTTGAGCATCCACTTCCCCGGCCGCGGACTGCTGCACATACCGCCTGCCGAAGGGTGATGCGTGATGACTGGGTTCACAAGCGTCTCCTGCAATACAGAGGGTGGGTGTGCACCGTATGAGGCAGTCCGGCACGGGTCAAGAACCAGTCGTCCGAACCGCCGTCAGCGCACATCACAACGGCCAACAGTGGGTCTCCACAACCAGCGCAGTGGCCTACAGCGTCGACCAGCGAGCGCGCATGCCTACAACCACGAAGCTTCTGCTACACGTACACGCGGGCCCCCACAACCGACGCGAATCGTACCCCCGCGCCAGCTTGCTCGCAAGCTAGAACGGATCGCACGGCCGAGCATCGGCATCGCCGCCCACGACAGCCAATGGGCGGATTGTACGGCCGGTCGAAGGCCCTATACTGCAACCGTATAATCGCCTCTGACACAGCCAACCCCAACGAGGGCCACGGTGATGCACACCAGCCAACTGTGCCGAACGAACACCTGCGAAATCCTCGACCGCCGCACTTTCCTCAAGCTGATCGGCACCGGCGCTGCTGCTGGCCTCTTGCCGGACGTTGCAAAGGCCTTCGCCCAGCGCGGTGAGCGTCCACCCAACATCGTCCTCGTCCTCGTGGACGATCTGGGCTGGACAGACTTGGCATGCTACGGCAGTCGTTACTACGAGACGCCGAACATCGACCGTCTCGCCACCCAGGGCATGCGATTCACCAACGCCTACGCCGCCTGCGCCGTGTGCTCACCCACGCGCGCTGCCGTGATGACGGGGCGCTACCCGGCCCGCGTCGGCGTAACCGATTGGATCCGAGCCCGTTTTCAGGGCGGCCACGTCCTCAAGCCCGACGAGAAACTCCCCGACTACATCCCCAATTACGACGGCCCCACCCGCAAGCTCCTCTGTCCCCGCAATCCCTTCTGGATGGAGCTCAGCGAATGGACGATCGCCGAAGCTCTGCACGAGGCCGGCTACCGATCCTGCCACATCGGCAAATGGCACCTCGGCATGGACGACTGGTACCCGGACAAGCAGGGGTATGACGTCAACATCGGTGGCTGCGACATGGGCCACCCACCGGGCTACTTCGACCCGTACCACAACAAGCATCAGGGCCACATCCCCACACTCAAGCCACGCCGCAAGGGCGAATACCTGACCGACCGCGAAGCGGATGAAGCCGTCCGTTTCATCCACAACCACTGTGATCAACCGTTCTTCCTCTGCCTGGCGCACTACGCCGTGCACACACCATTGCAGGGCAAGAACACCCTCGTTGACAAGTACCGGGCCAAGACCAAGACCAACCAGAAGAACGCCAAGTACGCCGCCATGGTGCAGAGCGTCGACGAAGCCACCGGTCGCGTCATGGCCACGCTCGATGAGCTGCGTCTGGCTGACAACACGATCATCATCTTCACGTCCGACAATGGCGGGCTGATCGGTGCCACGTCCAACACCCCGCTCCGCGATGGCAAGGGCACCCCATACGAAGGGGGCATCCGTGTGCCCGCCATCATCCGCTGGCCAGGCGTGGTCGATCCCGGCTCAGTGTGCGACGTGCCCATCACCAGCGTCGACTACTTCCCCACCGCTCTGGCGGCGACCGGCCTCAAAGCCCCACCCACGCTCCCAATCGACGGGGAAAACCTCATGCCGCTGCTGACACAATCCGGAACACTCCACCGCGATGCCATCTACTGGCACTTCCCCCACTACCGCGGCCGCAAGGACCCGGTCGTGCCCTACAGCATCATCCGCGCCGGCGACTGGAAACTGATCAAGCGCTATGAAGACCGGGAATTCGAGCTGTTCAACCTCAAGAACGACCTTGGCGAAAAGAAGGACTTGGCGACGGAGATGCCGGAGAAAGTCAAAGACCTCGACGCACGGCTGTCCAACTGGTTGAAGACGGTCAACGCGAAACTGCCGAAGCCCAATCCCGATGACAAAACGCAGCCGTTGGAGTAGTGGCCGAACCCGACGCTACAAACCGCATGCCCTCTACAATGCGTTCATGGCGGCGGACGCCCTGTCCCCGGCCCCCGGAGTTGAACGATGAAGAGCATTCTGACCTATGGCGACTCGAACACGTGGGGAGCGAACCCGAAAACCGGCGAGCGGCTGCCCCTCAATGAGCGGTGGCCGGGGATCCTGCGGTCCGAACTCGGCGATGGACACCACATCATCGAGGAAGGGCTCTCCGGCCGCACCACCGTCCACGACGACCCCTTCGACCCCTCCCGCAACGGGCGCACCTATCTGCCCCCCTGCCTGGCCTCGCACGCACCGCTGGATCTGGTCATCATCATGCTCGGCACAAACGACCTCAAGTGCCGCTTCGCCGTCCCCGCGATCGACATCGCCTATGGAGTCGGTGCCTTGATCGAGATCACACTTCGAAGTGGTGCCGGCCCCGGCGGTACGCCACCCCAGGTGCTCCTGATCGCCCCACCCCCGATTCGCGAGATCGGTGAGGGTGTCGAGATGTTCAGGGGCGGCGCCGTCAAATCGGCCCGCTTCGGCCAGCACTACCGCGCCATCGCGGAAACACATCGTTGCGGCTTCCTTGATGCATCCACGGTCGTGGCGTCGAGCCCCATCGATGGTGTTCATCTCGATGCCGAGGCACACAGGGTACTCGGCATCGCCACCGCACAACGCGTCAGAGAGATGCTGCGCTGACTTGACCGCGCCAAGTCGCTCACCCACCCGAGACCGATCAATCCGCCGCGATCACGGCATCTGGCCGGTCTCCTCGTACTTCTTCATCGCCTCCTCGACACCCGGAAGAGCTCGATACTTGGCCTCGAACTCCTGCTGCAATCGCATCGCTTCACCCCACTTCGAGCCCGCGCCACCTCCACCCTGCTGGGCAGATAGTGTGAACGCCTCGGCGGCACGGTCACAAAGCTCCTTCAATTCCTTGACATTCTTGAGCGTCGCTTCGGGAGCTTCCCCGTGCCTAGCGATGGCTTCGCCCAGCGCCGCACCCAGTTTCTGGCACCGCATCTGTCCTGTGACGTGCGGCGGCGCGTGTCGCGGTGGCATGTTGGCCGGATTCAGGTAGGCCTTCACAACGTCGCCCACCAGATCGCCCGTCTTTTCGGTCTCACTGCTACTGCATCCGCTCAGGGCAAGTGTCGCAGCCAACAGCACAACCCCCAGACCAACAACACCCAAACGTGACATCGTCTACTCCTTGACCAGCACCGGCCAATCCAGGCCAACTTACTCTCATTCTACCGCGCGTGCGAAGCGCCGACAGCCCGTCCGAACAGGACCATAAGGAGATGGGGTGAGCCGATGCTCGACTCACCCCATCGCGACTACAGCTTGTATCGCTGCATTCCGGCCTCGCACCAAGACTCTGATCCGCAGGCCGGTTTCGGGGCTGCACCCCGAATAATAGCCGCGGAGTGAGGCGCCGCCGGTTCAGCGGCGCCCACACCGCGAAATCAACTCAGCATTACGGGCACGTCGACCCGATCCGGGCCACGAACGGGTTGATGTCGTCGAAGTCGACATCCAGATCACCGTCGCAGTCAGCGTTCAACCACTGGCAGTCCGGATACTGCGCCAGGTAGGCTGCTTCGCCGCTCAACGCCAGTACGAACGGATTGATGTCGTCGAAGTCAACGTCGCCGTCGCAGTCCAGGTCGCCGGCACAGCCCGCTGGAGCATCGTCGAACAGCTCCAACGCATACGGGCCGAACAGACCCATCTGGTACGACCAGCCAAACACGCGAATGTAGTACGTCTGGCCTTCCGTCGATGCCCACGTCACATCAGCGTGGCAGGCCCAACTGCCCTCGGGCGGACACGAGTCATCCGCCCAGTCGACGCATACCAGGTTCTCGCAATCCGGACCCTCGTACACCGCCAACTGCGAATCCCAGACGATCGGGCTGCCACACATCGTCGCCGTCATGTTGTAGCCCGTGCCAGTGCACGTGTACCACAGATCCGGACCGTCATCCGCCGACGCGCCACAGCCTTCAGCCGTCACCGCGTCGATCGTCGCGTTCGTTGTATCGCCCAACGCGACGGACGGAACCGCCAGCTGAACGGCACCCGGACACGCTTCGGCCGTATCGCACACCGCAATGGTGCAACTGGTACCCAGACCACCCGAGATCCC
>Ga0272441_10006658_pt1 | contig 19214 bp, 11 predicted proteins | sample SSMProp6N_FD_193582 | JGI IMG/M metagenome (GOLD analysis project Ga0272441, IMG submission 193582) | Marine sediment archaeal communities from Little Sippewissett salt marsh, Falmouth, MA, United States - SSM-Prop-6N | ecosystem: Environmental > Aquatic > Marine > Wetlands > Sediment ... | reverse complement strand
GGTATTGAACATCCAACAGCCAACATCCAATATCCAACTTCCAAGTGAGAGAAGATCTCGGTTGGACGTTGGGTGTTGGATGTTGGCTGTTGGGTGTTGGATCTGAACCGACGCGGTCGGCCAGCGCCGGCCACGCCATAAGGATCGGAGCAGAACAAGACGCTGGTGCTTATCGTCGCTATCGCGCCGAAAGCACAGCGCAACGTTCGGCACGAGAAGATAGAAGTATTGACAAGCTGCAATCGATAGTGCTAGCGTAATACCATGGCGCATCGATGGAGGATTGGACATGCAAACCGTAACCGTATCGCCCAAGTTTCAAGTCGTGATCCCTCGGCCGGTGAGAGACCACCTGCATCTTCGGCCGGGGCAGAAGATGCAGGTCATTGAGTACGACGGCAGGGTGGAGATGATTCCCGAGCGAGACATCTCGGAGCTCCTCGGGTTTGTCAAAGGGATCAACACGGATTTCGAACGGGAGAAAGACAGAATATGAACGTGGTCGATTCCTCGGGCTGGCTGGAGTACTTCGCGGGCGGGCGCAACGCCGCGCGTTTCGCTGGTCCGTTGAAGGACACGGCGTCTCTAATCGTGCCCTCCGTGTGCATATACGAGGTGTTCAAGGTGCTTCTGCGAGAAAGCGGAGAGAATGCTGCTCTGCAGGCTGCCTCAGCAATGCAGAGAGGCACGCTGGTCGATCTGACCCCGGCGTTGGCCATGTCCGCAGCGTCGCTTAGCCTCGAACACGACCTCCCTATGGCCGATAGCATCATCCTTGCCTCGGCCCGAGCTTACGAGGCCACCGTCTGGACCCAAGACGTTCATTTCAAGAGCATCGAGGGGGTCAAGTACTTCCAGAAGAAGTAGAATCGGCCAACCAAGGGCTTGTGCTTAGATCTGTCGTGCCGTCTTTGGATCCATCTTGCACGATCACGATTTCCACATGGGGTACAGCTGTCATGGTGGCGGCACTGATTCCGATGATGGACTCGGTTGCTTGCGCCGAAGGAGAAACAGCAAAGTTTACGGTAGGGGCGAAGGCCTGGTTTGCGGAGAGCTCATTCCAGTGGCCCGGATTGCCCGAGACCGAGGCGGACGGGGTTCTTTATGGGGTACTCGCGTCGGCTGACTTTGAACGGAATTTCTGGATCTCACTGATGTATTTGCAGGGCAGGCTCGATTACGACCAATTCGAATCAAATGCCCGAGACGGAGATCTCGTTTGCGGTTACTCTTTCAAATCGCTGGATGCGGGGTTTGGCTTTCGCTGCGTATTCGCCGAAAACGTTACGCTGGGCACGAGTGTAGAAATGTACGGTCCATGCTTGTATCTTGGGACCGCTAGTATGTGAAACAATTCATGCCTCGGCTGGTACGCCGGCGCCACTTGGGCGTTCTGGGATATGGCGGATCACGAAAACACTCAGATTGCAGGCGAGCATTTCAACGCGGAGGCAGGACTGTTTGCATGTTGGGAGCGCCTCACATCGCTTGTTGGCTACCGCTACAAACTTCGTTATCAGCAGGACAACGATCTTGAATTTAGGGGAGTGGTCGCGTCGAGACCCAACGTAATCATCGTCATAACCGACGACCAGGGCTACGGCGACCTTGCCTGCCACGGCAATCCCGTGGCACAGACGCCGAATATGGATCGGCTCCACGCGGAAAGCGTGCGGTTCACCGATTTTCATGCGGCCCCGATGTGCACGCCGACCCGCGGCCAGCTTCTGAGCGGGCTGGACGCGGCGCGTAACGGCGCGGTCAACGTGAGCAACGGGCGCTCGTTGCTGCGTGCGGAGCTGCCAACCATGGTCGACCTGTTCCGGGCCGCCGGCTACAGCACGGGCATGTTCGGGAAGTGGCACATGGGCGACAACTATCCGTACCGTCCGCAGGACCGCGGTTTTGAGCAGAGTCTCTGGTTTCCGTCCTCGCATATCAGCTCGCTGCCCGACTATTGGGAGAACGACTATTTCGACGATGTCTACTGCCGGAACGGTGTCCGAGAACGGCACGAAGGCACGGCCGTGCTCTGGCAACGCTGGCGTCTGCTCGAGGGGACTGCGCTCTACGAGCTGGACAGCGATCCCGGCCAGGACCACAACGTGATCGAGCAGCATCCCGATATCGCGCGCAAGATGGCGGACGCGCTCGATCGCTGGTGGAAGGAGGTCGAACCCTTTGCCAACGAGGTGCAGCGCATCACGATCGGCAGCGACGCGGAGAACCCGAGCATGCTGTCCGCCTGCGAATGGCAGGACGTGTTCGTGGACCAGCAGCGGCAGGTCCGGATCGGTGTGCGCAAGAACAGCTACTGGCATCTGCTCGTGGACCGGGCCGGCACCTACACGTTCGAGCTGCGCCGCTGGCCGCGCGAGAGCGGGCTGAGCCTGTCGGAGCGGGGTCGTTCGCGTCCAGGCAATCGGCAAGGGCGTTGGTAGCCTCGATGTCTCTCGAGGCGCGGCCAGTCCGCAGGCGGTTTATGCGTTGCGCAATGCGACGAACAGCGTCGCGCGGATTCTGGAAGTGCGCAGCCGCACCGGAGACACGTACGAAGGAGAGTTCAGGAATGGGAAGAAGCACGGTCTCGGGCGGTTTGTTCATGCACACGGCGCGATCTACGCGGCGAATACCGCAATGACATGCCCCACGGCATCGGTACCTACCGGACGAAGGACGGTGTTGTTGTGTACCATGGCGGCTTTCGCAACGGCGTAATGCACGGCATGGGAACCGTGTTCGATCCACAGCGGAAGCAGCCGATGCTTATGCGTAGTGCGTGCGGTTCACGATCTCCTGCTGGTAGCGCCTGGGAAGCTCCACGAATTTCGAGGTCCAGCCCGCGACGCGCACGAGTAGCCTCGGGTACTTTTCCGGCTCGCGCATCGCGGCTTCCAGGTCCTGCTGCGACAGGGCGGTGACCATGAGCTGGCAGCCGCCGTTTTGGAAGTACGTATCGAGCAGGTGCCGGGTCTTCGCACGGTTCTCGCTTTGGAACAGGCTCTGCGAGAGCTTGATGTTCTGCACGTAGCCCGCGCAGGGCTGCCGGTGTTTGCTCAAGGAGTTCAGTACCGCGGTGATCCCGCTCTTGTCGCGGCCGGCCGTGGGCGCGTTGCCGAGCGCGAACGGCTCGCCGTAGCGCCGGCCGTCGGCCGAGGCCTTGGAGCTGCCCGAATAGTGCAGGCCGCCCACGTTCAGGTTGCAGTTCAGGAAGAAATGCAGCCCGTTCCGTTTCGCGGCGGCTTTCGCGCTCTCGCACACGAACCGGCTGAGCTCGGTGTGGAATTGGTCCGCGACCGGGTCGTCGTTCCCGAACTTCGGCGCGTCGAGCAGCATGTGTCGTTCGCGTTCGTAGCCTTCGAAGTTCGCGTCGAGCATCGCGACGAGCTGTTCGAGCGTGAACGCTCTTTTCTCGTAGACCAGCTCGCGGATCGCGACCAGACTGTCCGAGACGTTGGTCAGCGCGAACGTCTCGATGATCCCGCCAAGATAGCGCGCGCCGTGGTCGTAGAGCGCTTTGCCGCGGTCGATGCAGTCGTCGGTCAGCATGCTCATGAACAGGAACGCGCCGGTCTCGCGCTCGACCTCGTGCTCTAGCGCGTGGCGCTTGGCGAGCAGGTCGTTGGTGTGGTCGATCTGTTTCTTGAACGCTTCCAGCAGCTTCTCGAACGTGTCGAACGTGCCGGCATCGCCGAGCGGCAGGCCCATACGCGTGTCGATCTGGGTGTCGACCCCGTTGTGCAGCACCAGGTCCAGCGCCGTGGTGTAGGTCAGGATGTTGTTCGGCGACCCGACACTCTTGTGGTCGATCATCAGCTCGCCGCAGCCTTCCGGCACGTACTGTTCGGCATCCTCGCGCGGCACGTCGTAGGCGTCCGCGACCATCGGGATGTGCCAGTCGTCGTTGTACAGGCCCGGATGGATGCAGCCCGCCCCGATCACCTCGAGCGCCTTGTCGAGCAGCGCCGGGTCCTGGCCCTCGTAGAAACGCAACGTCAGGTTCGGCTCCGTGACCTTCAGCCGCTTCGTCACGCGCAGGGCCGCCATCGCGAATCGGTTCGCGTTCGCTTCGTTCCTGCGGCCGCGGCCGCCCACGATGATCCGCGAGTTCGGGCGCGTGCCGCCGCCGTAGTAGCGCATCTCCGAGATGATGCGCCAGAGCGAGCCGATCAGGCGCTCCGCTTGCTCTTCGGTCAGCACGCCGGTGTCGATGTCGTGCGCGTAGAAGTCGCCGAGATAAATGTCCATGCGGCCCCAGTTGCACGTGTCGGTCAGGCGGTTGTAGATCCAGAATAGCTGGATCGCCTCGCGCAGGTTGCGCGGCTTGCGCGCGACGATGGCGGCGAGTACCGCGGCCATCTCGCGCAGCTCCGCCGCGCGTTCCGGCGTGTCGGCGTTGAGCGCCTTCTGCGCCGCCTGCTCCTGGTAGTGCTCGCAGACGTTGACCAGTACGCCGAGCGCGAGCAGCATGCCCTCGTAGAGCTCTTTCTGCTTGCGCGTGCAGCCCGCGGCGTCCCGCTTCGCCTTGATCCGGGCGATCATGCCGGGGATGCCCAGCCGCAGCAGCGTGTCGTAGTCGAGTGAGACGCAGCAGAGCCGGAAGAACGTGCTGACGTAGCGCGGCGAGCCGACCTGCGAGTAGCGGCCCAGATGTTCCACCATCTCCTCGGTCATGCGCTTGTTGTACAGGTAGCGCGGGGAATGCTCCCACCAGAAGTCGATCAGCCCCTGGATCGCCTTGCGGTCCGCCGCGGTCGTGTCCGGATCGTCGCGCAAGCCGACGAGATGCGCGTAGTCGTAGGAGAACCCGCAGTTGCTGCGGCCGAGCCGGATCCGCAGCTCGTTGGTCGCCTCCGACACGTCGCGGTAGGGCGTCGTGTCCTCCTTCAGCGCTCTTATGCCGGCGTTCGCGCCGAACTCCAACCCGAACCCGATCAGCGGGTGATGGTAGAGCCGGCCGGCGAACAGGTCGTAGTCCTGGATCTCGCGGCACAAAGCCGGGTACTGCTCGGCCAGGCACAACGCCTCGCGGATCGGGATCGGTTTGTCCAGGTTCGCTCGGTAGACCCGCGTGAAGGCCTTCGCTGATTCCAGCTTCTTGGCCTGCACCGCGGCCTTGTCTTCGCCTGCGTAGGGATTGCCTTGGACAAACGGCGGCGCTTGCTCGGTTTCCACGTTCATCGTTCACCTTCTAAAATTGTCGGATTATGGTTTTGGCTGAGTTGATTCTACTCTCTATGATAGTCGAATTATTGACCTATCCGCAATAAACCGGTAATCTAAGAATATGCGTATTCCGGTGATCAATTATGTCTGAGTTGCTAGAAACAATTGTACGTGATCTGTACGACTGCACGAAGTCGGTAACGCTGCGGCAGAAATGGGTGGGCTTTCAATCGCGTGCGACGGGTTGGAGTGCGGTGAATTGGCAACCGATGCGTGAGCACGCTGTTCTTTATGTCATCGACAACGGCGAGCTGCAGGTGGGTTATCCGGGCGGGGTTCGTCGGGTCGGTCCCGGTCAGGTTCTGCTCGTGTGTCCCGGCGTTCCGCTTCAGGTCCAGACCAGCCGTCCGATCCAGTTCCGGGAGATCTGGCTGCGGACCGAATCCATGCCGTCGCTCGAAGCTCAGGCGCCTCTCGGCTGTCAGGCCCCGGTCGAGTTGCCGGGCCTGATCGACCATTTCGCGAACGAGATTATCAGCAATCCTGAAGGCCCGTTTCCCCTCTTGCGGCCGCGGCTTCTGCTGATCTTCTCTCTGGTGCGCGCGTCGCTGTCGCGCGCGCAGGAGCAGGCCGGCCGCGTGCTGACCGTGAATCAGCGGGTGCGCCTGCTGCGCTGGGTCAGGGAACATGTCGGTCAGCCGCCCACGCCCGCGTCGCTGGCTGCGTATTTGCGGCTGTCGCCCGACTACTTCTCGCGGCTGTTTCGGCGCACATTCAACCAATCCTGTCGGGATTGGCTGATCGCCGAGCGTATCCAGACCGCGCGGCGTCTGCTGGACGAGGACAATCTTTCGGTTCCGGAGGCCATGGCCAGAACGGGCTTTCGGGATCGTGCACATTTTTCGCGGACCATGAAACGGCTGACCGGCCTGACCCCCGGCGGTCGGCCCGGCTGGCGGCGTTCCGTGGGCTAACGCGGGAAGGAACGGAATGAAGATCGGCGTGGTAACACGAAGCTTCGGTGAGTTGACCAACGAGCAGACCGCGGATTTCCTGGCCCGCAACGGGTTCGTGTGCACGGAGCTGTGCTTTTCTCAGACGGACTCGAAGTTTTTCGTCTACAACGGGCGCAGCGATCTTTCGGAGATGACGGACGCGCGCAGCCGCGAGATTGTCGCGACGTACCGGAGCCGTGGCATCGAGGTCGCGGCGCTCGGCGTGTTCACGAACCTGATCGACCCGGACGACGCGGAGCGCGCGGCGAACCTGGCCTACTACGACCGCATGATCGCGCTGGCGGCGCTGAACGGGATCCCGTTCGTCTCGACGGAGTGCGGCTTCATCAGGGGCCGGCGCGGCATCGACGCGGACAGGTACGAGGCGGCGTTCGAGCTGTTGGCCGACAGCTTGGCGCATTTGGCGGAGCAAGCCGAGCAGCACGACGTGTGCATCGCGCTGGAGCCGTGCGTGCTGGATGTGGTGCCCAGCGCGAAGCGCACGGCCGACCTGCTGGCCCAGCTCGGGTCGGACCGTGTCAAGATCCTGCTGGACCCCGCGAACCTGATCGCGAACAGCTCGGAAGAGGACATGTTCCGCTATCTGGCGGAGCACATCGCGTACTTCCACGGCAAGGATCGCAAGCTGAACGACGCGCGCGGCAGGGCGCTGGGCGACGGCGACATCGACTGGCCTTTGTTCCTGAGCCTGTACCACCGCGACACGGAGGGGACGCCTTTCATCCTCGAATACGTCAAGAGCGCGGATGCCTGCGAGGTGCGCGATCGCGTGCTGCAGGCGGACGGCGCGTCGGAAGGGACCCATTGACCGAGTCGGACGTCGAGCCCGACAGGGCCCTCGAACTGCGAGAAAAGAACCCGAAGTGCATCGGCCGCCGGCCCGAGCTCTACCACCGTTGAACCCCGTGCCTACGAACCCGCCCGTCCGCCCGCTCCGCACTCGCGCTGCCGAAGTGAAGGTCTCTGTTGTCCGGCACCAGTTTTTGTCAAATGCCTTTTTTTACACCCACGAACGTCGTACTCAGATTAGATACTCTCCTCATGGCAATCTAACCTACGGGCGCAGTTTGAGCGCATTTGTGCAGGCGTTTCCTGGCATAGCCCTGCAATCTGCGATCGGACAACATCTAATATAGAACCCACGATCGTGGGTCTTAAAAAAGTACCTACGCGTTGGTGTTTTGGATTGGGACGGGCGCGGCGGTGGCTGTTTCCGGCTGTACCGTGCGCGTTTGGCGCGGACTGGTCCTTGCGAGGAAGCGCGCATTTGGCGCTTGGAAAGGCAGGTCAAGGGCGCGAGACTGGGCGTTCGGCACTGGCCGCGCAGACCCAGGCTTTGGTATTGAGGAAGAAGCGTATGACGACAACCATCGACATTATCGAGCACGTAGCGAGTCTTTCCGGGCACGGCCCGAGTCGTGAGGAGGGCGTGCAGCACGGGGACGCGTCGTGCGCGGTAACGGGCGTGACGGTGTCCTGGATGGCGACGCCCGAGGCGATAGCGGCCGCGGGCGAGGCTGGCCACGAACTGCTCGTCTCGCATGAGAGCCTGTATTTTCCGTACAACGTCGTGATCGCGGAGCAGACGCCCGAGGGCTGGGAGGACTGGCCGGTAAACAGGCAGCGTCGCGCGTTGCTCGATCGGCGTGATTTGACTTTCTGCCGCATCCACAGGTCCGCGGACGAGATCTGCATCCTCGATACGTTCGCGGAGTTGCTCGGACTCGGCGAACCGGTCGCCGTGTCGGGACGGCTCGGCAAGGTCTACGAGCGGGCCCCTTGCACACTGCGCGCGTTGGTTGAGGAGGTGAAGCAGCGCATGGGCATGGCGCACGTGCGCGTGGCGGATGCGTGCGACATGGACCGGGAAGTGCGCAGGGTCGGGCTGCCGTGGGGCGGACTGGGCCTGTTCGTGAATGTCGGCTATCAGCAGCGGCTGGTCGCGCAGGGCTGCGACGTGTTCATCGCGGGCGAATCCGACAATTACGGGTTCCGGTTCGCGGTGGAGAGCGGGATTCCGATGATCGAGACCAGCCACGAGCTGAGCGAGAATCCGGGCCTGCGCCGGTTCACCGAGATGTTGGACAAAGCGTTTCCCGACGTCGCGTTCCGGTTCTTCGAGAACCCGTGCGTGTGGCAGATGCGATGACCAAGCAGGCAGAGATCGACTATTTCGGGAAGATGACGGAGGCGGGCCGTCGGTTCGCGGCGGGCAAGCCGTTCACGGCGGAGGAGCGCGGCGCGTATCTGCTGGACATGGGCCAGATCCTGTCGCTGATCCCGAAGCCGCCGGCGCGTCTGCTCGATCTCGGGTGCGGGTCCGGGTGGACCACCGCAATGTTCGCGCGGTCCGGCTACGACGCGTTGGGTGTCGACATCGCGCCCGGGGCGATCGCGCTTGCGCGGGAGGCGTTCGGCCATACCGGCGCCCGGTTCGACGTGCAGGATTTCGAAGCGCTCCCGTTCCGGTCGGAGTTCGACATTGTCGTGATCTACGACTGCTTGCACCATGCCGAGAATGAGCGGGCCGTGCTCGAGTCGGTGTTCCGCGCGCTCAAGAACGGCGGCGAGGCTGTTATCGTGGAGCCGGGCGAAGGGCACGCGGCCGACGCGGTTTCGCAGCGGGCGGTTCAAGCGCATGGTGTGACGGAGAAGGATATGCCCGCGCGGCGGACCGCGAAGCTGCTTCGGGCGGCCGGGTTCCGGACGGTGCGTGTTCTGCCGCGCGCGCAGTTCCAGGTCGCGGAGCGCGAAGGGACCGGCGGGATCGTCCGACTGCTGCGCCCGCTGCTGGGTGCGCGCCTGGCGGGGCTGCTGAAGACTCTGAAGAACACGGCGTTTCCGGGCTGTAACGGTATCGTGTTGGCGCGGAAGGGCGGTGGCGTGCCGCCACGCCAATGAACGGAAGGAACTGAATCTGTCCAGGAGGTTCGGATAAGGGAGGGGTCGACTAAGGGTGGGATTGACTAAGGGTGGGATTGACTAAGGGTGGCGGTTTGAGACAGGCTGAGTGTCGGGCTATCGCCACCAGGAGGGCGCGCGCGTGACAACCGAAAGAGAAATGGTGCTGCAGCCGTTCATGACCTTTGCGCTCGGTACGCCTGCCGGCCAGCTTCGCGCGAGGCCGGTCAGTCTCGGGAAGACCCGGGCGGATGCCGTGCTGCTGGCCTACGCGGCCGATTTCGACGTGGACCCGTACGTCGGGATGTTCTTCTTCCCGACGGACACCTTGAAGCTTGCGCTGCTCAGCCTCGATGGCGAGTTGCTGTGGCGTAAGGATCTCGGGCGCGGCGTGGTGCCGGGCCAGTGGTTTGTCCCGATCCATGCCTTCGACCTGGACGGCGACGGGCGCGACGAGATCTGGTTCGTGAACAACGTGGACCCCGCGCACCCGCTGAACGATAGGGCGTACCGGCTCGAACGGCTGGATTCCGAGACCGGCGAGAGCACGGGGCAGTGGGCTTGGCCCACGTGGGGACGTCATGGGCCTCTGAGTCATACGTTCCGGAATTTCATTTTCGGTGGTTTTGTGCGGGACGAGCCGGTCCTGGTCACGGCGCAGGGGACGTATGCCGACATGCATCTGCAGGGCTGGTCGCCCGGCATGCGCGAACGCTGGCAGCACGAGATCGCGGCTGACGCACCGGGCGCGCGCGGCAGCCACATGGTACCGGTCGCCGACATGAACGGCGACGGCGTCGACGAAGTGCTGTGGGGCGAGCGCTGCATCGAGCTCGATGCAGGGCAGGAACTGTGGTGCGCGGACCAGGACAGCTATCGCGGGCATTCCGACATCATCCTGCCGGTCTTGGATCGGCAGACAGGTGCATGGTTTCTGTACACCTGCCGGGAAGACCAGCGTGACGTGGCGCCACGCGTCGCGTTCTACGATGCGCAGGGCAACCGGATCTGGGGCAAACTCGAGAGCGGGCATATCGACATGGGCTGGGGCGCGCGGCTGGGCGACGAGGCAATGACCGCGATGGCGATCCGGATCGGCAAGAAGACCTGCGGGCCGGACGGCCGACACCACACGGGCACCGAGTGCTTTGCCTTCGACATGTTCACCGGCGCACAGATCGATCTCCGGTTCGACCCCTACGGGACCATGCCTGTCGACCTCAACGGTGACGGCAGGCACGAGCTCGTGCGCGGCGCACCGGTCGGGGACGATCCGGGCGACGTGCTCGACCGGTTCGGCCGTCCGGTCGGCACGGTGCCGGGCCGTGCGGCACTCGCGCGGAAGCTCGGCGACTATCCCGGCGAGCAGATCCTCGTCTATTCGCCGGACGGCGAAGTCTCCATCGTCGGCGACGCCAACGCCGAGGATACCGACGCGGCCAAGACCAGGTACGCGAATCGGTACTACCGGACCTGCCGCCAGGGCGGCGGGCTGCTGGGCGGGTTGTGAGGCGGGCGGCGGCTCGGCAGCAGCCTCCCTTCTTCGCTCTGCGATCTACGCAGGGCAAGCGCCGTCCATTCCCGGGCGTGATTGCGTGCCTGGGGCTGCCCGACCGGTTTGGTTCGGATCGCCACGTCGGCCCGACCCGCGGGCCAATCGCGTGGTCCCGCAGGGACAAGCGACCACTTGGCCTCCCGTGGAGGGTGACGTGGGTGGCCGCTTGTCGCAAAGCGACGACGCGGAACACCCAACAGCCAACGCCCAACTGAGATGTCCTCCCACTTGGAAGTTGGATATTGGCTGTTGGCTGTTGGATGTTCAGTCTCTCTCGCAGAACAAGGAATATCCAGCGATATCCTTTGCTTTGGAAGTTGGATATTCTGTCCCCTTCCCGCAGAACTCATCCTTGGCGCGACACGAACAGCACGGCATGGCCCTCGAACGGAGCGGTCAGTTCGCGGCATGCGCCGCCCGGCACGGTGCCCTGCGGGGTGACCGCATCGTTTGACGGATCGAACCATTCCACGGCCAGTTCGCCGTTTGCGGCGCTCAGGTCCAGCGTCACCGTACCGCCGTCCGGCAGGTAGGCAAGATACTCTGTGCCGGGGTTGGCCAGGCAGTATTCGGTGGAGGCCAGCTGGTTGTGCGGTACCGCCTTCGCCAGATTCATCCGGTCTGCATACCTGCGGGCCTTGCCCATGTCCCGGCGGATTTGTTCGTATCGCATATCGATCCGCGTTTTCTGTTCGGTGTGCTCGGTCCACGCGGTGTCCGCCGAGTTCCGGTCGGGCTCGGGCGCGTGATAGGGATCCATGAAGATCGGGTTCAGCCCGCGGCACAGGCTCTTCCAGACCCATGCGACGGCATCCTGGATTTGGTCGTCTTTCGGGATACCCCAAAGGTGGTCGGTATCGGTGAGGATCACCTTGCTGCCGTCGGCCGCGGGCGGGGCGTCGCGATAGCCCTCGGTGTGGAACGGCGAGATCCATTCGGCGCGGCTTTTCAGCAGGTCCTCGTGTGTGCCCATGCCGTTCTTGCGCCAGGGGAAGGTCATCCCGACCGGATGCTGGTTCGGTTGCTCGGCTTCGAGGTGGTGGATGAAATCGATCATGTGATGCTGCCATTCGATCGAGTAGCTTCCGCTCTCGTTACAGATCTCGTAGAGCAGGTTGTCCAGGTCGTTCAGGGTCTCTATGACCTTGCGCACATAGGCTTCCTGCAGCGCGGTGACTCGCGGGATCGCAAGCATGTGGGTTTCCAGCCCCCTGCCGTCGCCGTCCGGATCGCCGTCGATGCCGTTCACGTTGTTCGCCGCGTTGAACGGGTGCCCGTCCCAGCACCACGGCGGGAGTGAACCATGCAAGCCGTGCCCCTCGAAGAGCATGACCGCCACGTACATACCGCGTTCGCCCGCGGCGAGCACACGGTCGCGCAGCCGTTCGAAATAGGGCTGATGGAAGGTGTTCAAGTCGAATTTCGGCTTGCCGTCCAGCGCGTTGCCCGGCCCCGTCCGTGCCCAGGGGAACGGCTCGACATAAGTAAGGGTCCCCTTCTCATAGACGAACCGGGCGAGCTCCCACGTCCAGAGCCGAATGAAGTTGTGGTTCCAGTCGGCGAGCAGATCGAGATAGGCCTCGTAGTCGAATTCCGGCGGCGGGTCCTGCTTTCCCATATTCTTGAAGTTGCCCCACGTGTGGGTGCCGGTCAGGTAGACGGGCCGCCCGGATTCGTCGCTGAAATAGCGGGGGTTCGCCGCACAGACTCTGAGTGGGCCTTGGAAGCCGTTTTTTTTGTTGCGATTCGTGCTCATGACGGGCCTTTCTCTTGCGTTTGAAACGTTGAATGGTAGTCTGATCACCGGTCCGGCGGCAAGCGCCGAACCGCACGCCGGGCATTCATACAAGATGCTGTAGAGTTTGTCTTTTCGGAGGGCGCTGTGGGTTGCGGCTCTCTTTTTTTTGTTCCGCACCTAACCAACAAGCCGGTTGCGCTATATACCGATGGGGAACTGCAGGCGAGGTCTGTCTTTTCCCCGCCATACAGGGAGGTTGCAGCATTAAGTCGAGGAGGAAGGTGGAGATGATTTCGAAACGCGGCCTGATGTGTCTATTTCGTCCTGCCATCGCAGTTCTGGTATCTTTCTGTGTGTTCGGTTCGTGGCGTGTGTGTCACGGTGGCGTGCTGGTATCGCGCACGAACACGTGGCGTTACGTGAAGGGCACGGCGGAATCGTCGAATCCGCGCACGGCCTGGCGCGAGATTGGGTTTGACGATTCGGGTTGGGGCACGGTGGACCGGGCCCCGTTCGGGTACGGGACCCAGACCTACGAGACGGGCACGTACGAGACGTTACTGGACATGCAGAACAAGTATTCGTGCATCTTCATGCGCAAGCAGTTCAACGTTGCGGATCCGTCGGCGATTTCCGCGTTGCAGTTGAAGGTGTTGTACGACGACGGGTTCATCGTGTGGATCAACGGCGACCGTGTGCGGGACGTGAACGAGCCGGACCGCACGATCTATAATGCGTTGGCCACCGGTTCTCACGAATGCAACGGGGGCGAGGGCTCGGTCGCGGTCTACGAGGTGATGCCGTTGGGCATGGGCACGAACGCGATCCGGAACCTGCTCGTTCCGGGCGCGACGAACGTGATCGCGGTGCAGGCCTTCAATGTCACGACGAACAGCAGCGATTTCATGATCGACGTGGAGCTGGTCGACGGGGTCGGCGACACGAAGTTCAGCCATGACCGCGGTTTCTATGACGCGCCGTTCGAGCTGACGATCAGGACGGCGACCTCGGGCGCGACGATCAAGTGCACGCTGAACGGGAAGGACCCGTCGACCGCGGGTTCCGTCGATCTGATCGAGGGCCCGGCACCGTTGACGGTCTCGATCGACCCGAGCAGCACGACGAAACGGACGGTCAACGGGATGGCGCCGCCCTGCGTGACGGTGCGGGCCTGCGCGGAGAAGGGCGGGCTGGAACCGACGGACGTGGACACGCAGACGTACATTTTCCTGCACAGCGTCACGAACCAGGGCAACTGCATGGGCTCCGAGAACTGGATTCCCGGCGCCGGCTGTAGCGGCTACGACATGTCGGATGCGACCCCGGCGCAACGCATGAGCACGACGATGGACTCGGACATTGTGGGGCACGGCACGTACGGTCCGAAGCTGATTGGGGCGCTCAGGTCGATTCCGACCCTGTCGATCGTGGGCGACTACGCGGACATTTTCGGGGATGCGGACGGGATCTGGCATAATTCGTTGCAGTACGGGATCGACTGGGAGCGGCCGGTCTCGCTGGAGATGATCGCGACGAACGGCGCGACGGAGTTCCAGGTCAACTGCGGGATTCGCACCTCGGGCGCGTGGAGCAGGATCGGCGGGAAGAGCAAGATAAGCGTGAGCTGTCGGTTCCGGTCGCAGTACGGCACGCCGCGGCTTCGGCACAAGCTGTTCAAGGGCTCGGACGTCAGTTCGTTCGATCACATCCGGCTCCGCGCACAGGGCAACGACAAGTTCGGCTGGGAAGAGGAGAAGGCCGCGTACGTACGGGATACGTTCGGGCGCCAGATTCAGCGTGACATGGGCTGGACCAGTCCGCACGACACCTGGTGTCATCTCTACGTGAACGGTCTGTACTGGGGCGTGTACAACCCTTGCGAGGTGCCGAGCCCGGCATGGATGGCCTCGCACTACGACGGCGACGAAGAGGACTATGATGTGCTTGCGAACCGCAAGCGGCAGGAACTGCTGCCGACCCCGCCGGCGAACATCCCGCGCGTGATCAGCGCGAGTTCCGAGAGCTCCGCGTACCGCGCGGAACGGCGCGCGGCGATGTACGCATTGACGAACATCGTGTTGGGTTCCGCGATGTCGAACAACTCGAACTACGAGCAGGCGAAGAACTATCTCGATATGGCGCAGCAGGCGGACTACAACCTGATCGAAATCTGGGCGCACAACGGGGACTGGCGCGCGCACAAGTGGGGTTTCAACGAGCCGTGGGGTTCGAATTGGCGCGCGGGCCGCAAGAGCCGGAACCGCGGCCCGAACGACGCGCAGTATCACTTCATTGTCTGGGATATCGAGTTGGGCATGCACAACGCGAACGTCGCGATCGACAACACGGATTGGGAAGGGATCGTGGACCTGCAGGACGAGCTCGGGCTGGTCGGCGACGCGAGCCCGGAATACAAGATGCTGTTCGCCGATCGCGTCTACAAGCACATGATCCAGGACGGCGGTGTGCTGACGCCCGCGGTTTTGACCAACAAGTGGATGGCGCTCACGAACCAGGTCGCGTTGGCGCTGATCGCGGAATCGGCGCGCTGGGGCGATTCGCGGTCCTCCACGCCGATCACGGTCGACGACTGGGCAACGGAATGTGCAGCGGTCGTCAACACGTTCCTCAAGAACCGGACTCCGAACTTCATTGGCTATCTCAAGACGCGCGGTCTGTATCCGACCAGTGTAGAGCCGCCGGCCTTCAACCGGCAGGGCGGCGAGGTGGTGAGCGGGTTCGTGTTGACGATGACGACCGGCTCGGGCGGCACGATCTGCTACACGACCGACGGGGTCGATCCGCGTCTGCCGGGCGGCTCGAGCTACGGCGGCGCGGTCAAGGGCGGCTCGCCACAGACGAACACAGTCACTCAGACGACGTATGTGAAGGCGCGTGTTCGTCTGAGTACGGGCGCCTGGAGCGCGCTGAACGAGGCGACCTTCAACGTCGCGTTTGCGGCGACGGACGTGCGTGTGACGGAGATTATGTATCACGGGCTCGACAACGATCCGCTGGAGCCGACGTATGACGACAGCGATTTCGATTTCATCGAGTTCCGGAACACGGGCGGGCAGGAGATCGACCTGTCCGGGTTCGAGGTCGAGGGGATCGGCTACACGTTCCCGGCCGGCTATACGGTGGGGGTCGGCGACTACATCGTGCTGGTCGCGAACTCGAACGCGTTCGCGACCCGTTATTCCGGCTCGCTGGTCGATGCCGTCTACCCGGGCAACTTGAACAACGGCGGTGAGACGATCCGGCTCAAGAACTCCGACGGCCAGACCGTGCTCTCGGTCCGTTACGAGGACCAGGAATTGAACATGCAGGAGCGCGATTTCGGGTTCTGGCCGCTTTCGGCCGACGGGCTCGGCTATTCGCTGGTGAACATGAATCCGGGCGGCGACCCGGACAACCCGGAGAACTGGCGTGCGAGCGCGGCGCTGTACGGCAATCCGGGCGCCGCGGATCCGGCGCCGGCGTACGGGGTTGGCGTCATCATCAGCGAGGTGCTCGCGCATTCGGACCTGACGACCGGCGATGCGATCGAGCTGCAGAACCCGACCGGCTCCCAGATCGATATCGGCGGCTGGTACCTGAGCTACAAGTTCGACCGCGACGATCCCGACAACGACTACGACCTGAAGAAGTATCAGATCGCGAACGGCACCAAGATTCCGGCCGGCGGCTACGTGGCCTTCTACCAGACCAACGCGGCCAACCCGTTCCTGTGGGGCTTGAGCGAGTACGGCGATGACGTGTACCTGGCCTCGGGCACGAACGGGAACCTGACCGGCTGGGTGGTCGGCCTGCGTTTCGGCGCGACGAGCAACAGTGTGTCACTGGGCATCCACACGACGACGGAGGGCACCGATGTCGCGATGATGTCGAGTCGCACGTTCGGCTCGGCGAACAGCGCGCCGAAGGTCGGGCCGGTCGTGATCAACGAGATCATGTACGACCCGGCGGAGACCGGCTCGTCGGTTTCGAACGAGTTTATCGAGCTGTACAACCTCGGCGGCAGTCCGGTCGACCTGACCGGCTGGGACCTGGAAGGCGCGGGCGGCTACGACTTCACGAATGTGACGATCGGTGCGCACAACTACCTGGTGTTGCTCGACACGAACGCGCTGGTCACGACCAACTCGTTCCGGTCCGATCACGGTATCCCGGCGTCGGTCCCGATCCTGGGCGCGAACTTCGACCTCGGCAACAACGGCGAGACGCTCAAGCTGGAGATGCCGAACGACGAGGTGGGGCAGCCGGACATTCTGGTGGAGAAGGTGTGTTACAACGACAAGAGCCCGTGGCCGCCGGAAGCGGCGGGCGAGGGCCCGTCGTTGGAGCGTTATGCCGCGGGCGACTACGGCAACGACCCCATCAACTGGCGCGCGAACAACAACGGCGGGACACCGGGCCAATCGAACACCTTCTCGGTCGGCAACGCGATCTTCAAGGGTTCGAGCTGGCGCTACCACGATGAGGGCTGGGATCTCGGCACGGCCTGGCGCGGCGCGAGCTACAACGACGCGGCCTGGGACAGGGGCGACGGCGTGCTCGGTTACGACACGGGTGGCGACGAGATTTCATGGATCAACCGAATTCTGGACTACGGTTCCGATCCCAACGACCGGCATCCGACCTATTATTTTCGGAAGGTCTTTATTCTGAACGAAGAGCCGGGCGATGTCTCGAGCCTGAAACTGAACGCACTCTACGACGACGGATTCGTGGCCTACCTCAACGCCCAGGAAGTCGCGCGGGAGGCGATGCCCGTCGGCACGATCCTCTACACGAACCACGCGAGTTCGGCGCGCGAGTTGTCGGGTCCGACGGATTTCCAGGAGATCAACATCTCCACATACACCGGCGCGTTGGTCAAAGGCCAAAACGTGTTGGCGGTTGAGGTGCACCAGGCGGCGGCCGACAGCAGTGACATGATCTGGGACGCAAGCCTGACCTACGACGTGTCGGGGCTGCCATCCGCGCACGTCGACATGACGCCCGGCCAGTCGTTCACGGACCCGATCGACGTGTATATCTGGAGCGACACGGCAGGCGCCACGATCTACTACACGACCGACGGTTCGGAGCCGGGCCCCGGCGATACGACGATTGTCTCCAGCAACTACTTCACGCTGAACCACACGGCGACGGTCAAGGCGAAGGCGGTCGCGGCAGACCACAACGCGGGCACGGACCAGGAGACTTTCACGCTCACGGGCCGCGACGTGATCTTTGCCGCGGGCAGCTCGAGCGGGATGGAAGAGACCGAGCCGGTCCAGATCTCCGTGCGTCTGTCCACGGCGTCGGGCAGCCAGGTCACGGTCGACTACGCGGTGGACGAGGGGACCGGCACGGCACTGCGCGATGCGGATTTCGTGTTGGCGGACGGGACCCTGACGTTCAGTCCCGGCCAGACGAACAAGACGATCACGCTCCAGGTCTACGAGGACGTGGCGGTCGAGGCCGACGAGACGGTCGTGATCGACCTGTCCAATGCGTCGGGCGCGTCGGTCGGCAGTCCGGGCACGTACACGCGTACGATCCAGAACGACGACGGCGGGTCCTGCGATCTGAGCATTTCGGCCAGCAGCGACGACGCGGAGGAGTTCACGAGCGACCACACTGTTCACGACCTGGCGAGCACGGATCTGGAGCTGATCGATGATCACGGGAGCGAGCAGGTGGTCGGCCTGCGGTTCCAATCGGTGCCGCTCCCGCAGGGCGCGCAGATCACGGAGGCCCATGTGCAGTTCGAAGCCGATGCCGCCAGCACCGGCTCGATCTCGTTAACGATTAAGGGCCAGAAGGTAGGCAACGCGTCGACCTTTACGACCAATGCGTACGACATCTCGGGGCGCGCGACCACAACGGCGTCGGTCGGATGGAGCCCGCCGGACTGGAACACCGCGGACGAGGCGGGCTCCGCCCAGCGCACGCCGGATTTGAAAACGATCATTCAGGAGATCGTCAATCAAGAGACGTGGTCGAGCGGCAACGCGTTGGTTCTGATTATCACGGGTTCCGGCGCCGGGTATCGGGAGGCGGAGTCGTACGATGGTGAAGGCGCGGTTCCGTCCCTCCACATCGAGGGCGACGTGGATGACACGGTCGAGAAGATCGGGCGCGGCGCGACATGGATGTACCGCAAGGGCACCGAGGAGGCGTCGGACCCGGTCGAGGCCTGGCGCGCGGTCGACTACGACGATTCCGTCGGCTGGAGCGGACCGAGCGCGGCCGCGTTCGGGTACAGTACCGACGGGGGCGAGGGGCCGTTCGGTACCGATTTGAGCGACATGACAAACGCGCCGGGCTATACCTCCGTGTACCTGCGCAAGACGTTTGCGCTCGCGAACCCGGAGCTGGTCAGCCGGATCGAGCTGGCCGCCGAGTACGACGACGGGTTCATCGCGTGGCTCAACGGCAAGGAGGTGGCCCGAGTCAATATGGGCGGGACGGTCAACACGTTCATGCCCTATTCGACCAATGCGCTTTCCGCCGAGGAGCCGACCGAGTGGTCGGACACGTTGACCGGGGCGGAGCTACCCGTGCTCGGGACTTCGAACGTGCTGGCCGTGCACGCATTCAACCAGAGCACGGGCAGCAGCGACTTCAAGATCGACATGGACCTCGCGGTCAAGGAGAGCAGCACGGCGCCGGCCGACGGGGATGCGGACGGCATGTCGGACCCGTGGGAATCGGACAATTTCGGGGGTACCGACGAGACCGGCGGCGGGCCGCTGGATGACTACGACGGTGACGGGATCATCAATATCCGCGAGTACATCCTCGGGTTGGATCCCGACAACACGAACGACTTCCTGCCGATGAC
>Ga0272441_10006657_pt1 | contig 19214 bp, 21 predicted proteins | sample SSMProp6N_FD_193582 | JGI IMG/M metagenome (GOLD analysis project Ga0272441, IMG submission 193582) | Marine sediment archaeal communities from Little Sippewissett salt marsh, Falmouth, MA, United States - SSM-Prop-6N | ecosystem: Environmental > Aquatic > Marine > Wetlands > Sediment ... | reverse complement strand
AAATAGATTTCCGCATTGCCAGTGCCAACGTCAGAACCGACACTCCCACCTGAGCGATTTCGGTTCCCCATCAAAATCTTGGACTTCAGTATTGGCGCCAAGGTAAGATAAACCCTCGCATTTCCGTTTCGAAGTCCAGAGATAAATCCCCCTGACACAATGCCAAAGGGGATTTGTATTCGTGTATGTATGACTCCGGGATTGTGTCACGGCAGTGATGCCGGACCACCCGAGTCATTCGACCTAACAACATGGGACATCCCACATGATAAACCCTTGGAATTGATGTTGCAATTCATGGTGCGAAATGTCTCCGGACCCACACCACAGCCATTTCGGGCACCCCATCACCTCGAAAAAATAGCAAATCTGCGCCCAATTTTATCCATCACCACATGCAGACCATCAGACCAGTGCGTCACCCTGCAAAACGCGCAGACGACAACACAAAACGCGGCAAACAAAAACGTACACAAAAAAAAGGATCAGTGGCGCCGCCGGGAAAGTTCCTCAAGCACATCGCCCATATCTTCACCGGAGGCACGCAGGGCCAGCATAATATGGAATAACAGGTCTGCCGCCTCTTCAACAGTACGTTCAGAGGAACCGTTTTTCGCCGCGAGAATAAATTCAGTTGCTTCCTCACCCACCTTTTCAAGGGCCTTGTCTACCCCCTTCCGGTGCGTGAGCACAGAAACAACATATGACCCGTCCGGGCGCTCTTCCATCCTCTGATTGATCGTATTCCATACGTCTGCAATAACATCTGTATTCATATTATTCACCCTCAGCGACAATATCCACAACCTCAGCATTATACATGCGCCGACAAAGAAGACGGATTTTTTCCGCATTCGATCCCCCTTTGCCTATCGCAATACCAAGATCGCGTTTCTTTTTAATTACAATCCGAATCATTCCGGATTCCGAACCATCTTTTATCTCCAGCACCTCAATCGGCCGAAGAATATTTCTGACAAATTCAAATAAGGAGTCACCCTCCTCAACCATCTCAATACGCTTTCCGAGAACCTTCTGCATTCGACGGATATTATCTCCGTTTTTGCCGATTGCAAGACCCATGTCTCCTTTTTTCACCACATAGATGATCCGGTCAAACCCATCATCCACAATGCAGTCAATTGCAACTGATTTGGTAAGAATACGGAGCTCTTCAATATATCTGCGCTCTTTAAAGCCTATGACAGTATGCATCAGTCAGTCTCAGTAATATTTCCCCCCTGATAGCATATAACCCCTTGTTCCCCTGAAAAATGCAAAATTCTTTTGAAATGCACAAAACGTTTTATATCTTGCTTAAACCAGTATTTCTATGTACGGGAGATATGAAATCCCCTTCGAATATTCAGACGACACCATTTCCCTGTCCATAACTGAAGATGGAGACTTTTTCCGGTATACGCGACAGATAACAGATGATAGGAGTGTGCAAAAAACACTTTTGACATCACAAAATGCTGTTGTGACCGTCAACCCCATTGAACCAGTCAATCTCCCCAAAAATATCACCCAATATCTGGAAATAGAATTTCCCCCCCTCCTTATCGAACCAGATGGAAAAAAGGTCATATATCTCTTATTCCCCATTGAGATCGGCGTAATCGTCTTTGGCAACAAAAAAATGGAAGCCGTAGACATATTCTCATTCTGCCCACAGAAATACTCACTGTATGGCCCTTCAGGCGGGGGAGTCATCACCAAATATTATGCCAGTGACATCTTCTCATCACCACCCGAATCCGACCGATACTGTACCGGCGTGCTTCGTCTGGAGATCCATAATAAAACCCTCGAATGGGCCAACATCGGCAGAACTGTCCTCGATGGATACAGCATGAAAATTTATTACGGACCGTATGTCTCCATGCTTGCGCACATGAGAATACTCACACCCACCACCGCAGAGACAGAATTTATCCGCAACCCCACTGCATCAGAGTTTCAGAAGGCAGTAGAAGTTTACCACACCCTCAACATACCCTCGATAAACCGTACTTTTCTCATGGAATGGGGGTACTGACAGATGGATGGAACCATCAATTCAACTATCATATTTGAATCACCCATCTTCACAGCCCCCGTATATGGGACAACTACCATGGGAGACATCCTCTGGTTTTTTATCATCCTCGTCATCGCAGTCATCATTGCAAAACTGGTCTCCCTCAATCTGAGTCGGTTTCTCAAAGACCGTGTCCGGAAAAATGACCTGAATCTCATCTCCAAGGCAGCATACTGGGTAATATTTTCCATTGGTTTTTTAATTGCCCTGCCATACCTCGAAGTTGACCTCTCCGGCATCCTCGTTGCAGGAGGGGTCGTTGGTATCATCATCGGATTTGCCGCACAAAGCGTCGTTGCCAATCTGATCTCCGGCATCTTTCTCATCTTTGAACAACCGCTGAAAATTGGTGAAAATGTACTGATTGAAGATACGCACATTATTGTTGAGGACATCCGGATTTTTTCCACCATCGGAAAGACCTTTGACGGCATATATGTCCGTATACCCAACGAGAAGATATTCACCACCACCATCACCAATTACGTGGCAAATACCGCCCGGCGGTTTGAATATAACGTGGAAATCCGCTACCAGGATGACGCTGCTCGTGCAATAAAGATCATTGAAGCACTTATCGAAGAAGAACCGTTCTGCCTGAAAAATCCAGGCCCATCCGTCTATGTTGATGAACTGGCATCAGACGGTGTGATCATCAAAACACGCATGTGGGCGCCCTCAGAAGTATGGTGGGACATCAGGACGACCATGCTCTGGAAGATCAAATCAGCACTGGAAGCAGACGGCATGGAAATTCCATTCCCCCAGCGCACCGTATGGATTAACCCGGATGTTGGAGACAAACCTCAAACCACCCTGCCGTCCACACACCAGACAAAACCCGCGCCACAGAAGGACAGGTGTTGCAAACCATCCGTTCAGCCACATATCGGCAGAAAAGACCAGTACAGCACTACTCCATACAATGGCCCGGATGAACCAGGAAAAGGGTAAAAAATATAGATTAATTCAGTTTCCGGCAGATGATATCCATCACACCGTTTTTTATCCCATACCTGCTCTGCCCTATATGAATAGGTGCAGAGAGAGGAACCTCAAAGTCACGACCATCGATGGTCACCCGCACGATCTGGTCCATAAATTCCACACGGGGTGCACCGGATTCTTCCCCGGACAATTCCAGAGTGATATAGAAATATTCCGAATCCTCAACAAGGTCATAATCAAATTCATCTTCGAAATCGTCCATGTGGAAGATCCGTCCATCATCGCCCGAACCCGATATTATTGTACAACCCACAAACCGGGGAGATTCCACTCCCGGCAGATTACGGATCATCTCTTCCATTGCTTTCGCAAGATTTCGAAAGATGTCGTCGTTTGGTTCATTTGCCATTTGTTTCACGCACCGAATATTTTTGTCCATGACGCGTTACAATCCCCATTCCCTCAAGCCGTTTCATTGCGCCCTCAATCTGGGAAACAGGGACATCTGTTATCCCCTGTATTTCAGGAACTGACAGATCTCTGTTACATAGTGCGGTTATAAGATTGATCTCTGTTTCGCCTGCTAATATGTCTTTGCTCGTATGCACAAGATCATCGATCGCAGCATCGATATCACTTTCCAGATATTCCAGTGTCTCAATACACCTGTTTCGCTTATCAAAAAGGGAACGGAGATTCACCACAGAACGGATAAACGTGTCTCGGTAGGAAGGCACACACTCCATCACCACGCCCGGAGCATCCGCAACCGATATCTTCACATGGATATCACGAACCAGGTAGTAATATTTCCTCCTTCGTGCATCCGTTCGTGAGGACAGAAACTCCGCACGTTCCATATACTGGAGATGGTCCACCACTGCCTTTGGATTCAGTGTCAGCCGTTCGGATATCTCCGTCACATAGCATGGCTTCTCACGAAGCAGTCCGATGATGCGCCGCCGGTTACGATTACCCAGTACATCAAGGAGACCAACACTCCCGTCATCATCGATCATATTTACCTAAAGTAAATGAAAAGATAGTATAAAAAGTTGGGGATTATTCCATCACGCGGTAATTTGGCGCCTCATCGGTGATGAGAATATTGTGCGGATGGCTTTCTGAATACCCGGCTGATGTAATCCGGACAAACCGCCCGTTTTCCCGGAGATCCTGTATGGTCTTTGAACCGGTGTATCCCATTGCCGACTTCAGACCACCGGTGAGCTGATAGAGTACATCAGACACATTGCCAACATACGGGGTAGCCCCTTCCACACCTTCAGGAACAAACTTGTTCTTTCCGATGTCCTTCTTCTGGAAATAGCGGTCACTCGATTCTCCGCCGCTCATTACACCAAGCGATCCCATACCCCGGTACTGTTTGTACCGGCGACCTTTCATTGCAATCAGACGGCCGGGAGACTCATCCGTTCCTGCAAGAAGACTTCCCACCATCACACAGTCGGCACCGGCGGCAATTGCTTTTGCAATATCGCCACTGTAGCGTATACCGCCATCGGCGATGACCGGAGTGTCGTATTCCTTCATCACTTCCGCAACATTTGCGATTGCAGTGATCTGGGGAACGCCCACACCTGCAACAATTCGGGTTGTACAGATTGAACCGGGACCGATTCCAACTTTAATCGCATCGACACCCGCACCAAATTCCTCTGCTGCACGCCCTGTTGCAATATTGCCTGCAATGACATCTGTCGAGACACTCTCCTTAATGTCACGTACAGCTTTGACCACATTCATATTATGACCATGTGCACAGTCAACCGCAAGAGCATCAGCACCGGCTTCAGCAAGCATCATTGCACGCTCAAAATCAAACGGCCCGACTGCTGCAGCAACACAGAGGTTGCCATCGCGGTCACGCAGCGCATTTGGATTCTGGTGGCGTTCCAGAAGGTCCTGCATCGTGATGATACCCAGAAGGCTGCCGTCCTCGTTTGTTACCGGCAGGCGCTCCACCTTGTTGGTGTACATCTTCTCAAGCGCATCCTCCAGACCAATACCATCCTCTGCAGTGATTGGCTCATGGGTCATGACATTGCGAATGTTCTCATCACCACGTTTTCCGACAATCCCGCGCAGATCCCTTCGACTGACGATGCCGATAATCAGATCGCCATCCATCACCGGCACACCGCCGATATCGTGATAGCGCATCATCCGGTCAACCTCACCCACCGTAGAATCGGACTGAACGGTCAGCACTTCACGCTCAATGATATCCTCCGCCTGCTTTACGAGACGGATCTCTTCGGCTTCACGTTCTGCGCTCATATTCCGGTGAATGACCCCAATACTCCCCTCACGGGCCAGTGCAATCGCCATTCGTGACTCTGTGACCGTATCCATGGCAGACGAGAGGATGGGAATATTGAGATCAATGTTCCGGGTTAACCGGGACCGTGTATCTGCTTCTGATGGTTCTACGTATGACTCCGCAGGGACCAGCAGAACGTCATCAAATGTCAGGGCCAGCGGAATCTCCAGTTTTCCGGCGCACATACCGCTCACCTCACAAGTGACATTGCCTTTTCAACCAGTTCTTCCCGGATAACGCTGCTGCGGTCACCACCGCAGACCATACCGCGGACCCCAATGATTTCAGGGTTAATCGTCCGCAGGGGAGCAAGGTCCTCAAACTTCAGAGAACCTGCAAGAGCAGTCTTCTGGTTCAGGCCACGGTTGATATCGGTAAACTCTCCAAGAACAGATTCATCCATGAAATCAAAAAGGCTCTTTCCGTCCTTAATACCTGTGTCAATCATGGCGATATCCGCACCATTCTCTGCCACAAGGGGAGCCATCTCCAATGGAGAGATAGTGCCCATCCGTTCATAATCCGCATATGCTGCAATCACAACGGTCTTTTCCGGATATTGCCAGTGCACTCCTTCAGCAACGGCGCGGATCAGTTCTGCTGCACGCTCTGCACCATCAAATTTCAGACCGACCTTGATGTAATCGGCACCGGCAGATGCCGCACCATATGCTGCCTGAGAGGCACCGCCGGGAAGAAATGAATAATCACCGATAGCCGCACTCACCGGCTTATCAGAGAGTTCCTTTATCGCATGAATAACCCACGGGAAATTGGCACCGAGTGAACCCTCAGACGGTTTCTTCACATCGATGATATCAGCAGCGAGGGCACACTTTGCCTCCTCAACACTGCTGGGGCTTACTAATAGTTCCATACTTATTTTTTGATATTCCCCATAATAGTGATTACGTATGATCATAACCAAAACGGAAACAATCATCCCTGATATTACCATATTTTTACCGGCACAGAAAGATACCACGCGCAGCGCCAACAGAGAAATCTCAATACCATACGATTGGAGGAATAAATCAGAATGCTGATCACTATCGAAGGAATAGACGGAACAGGGAAATCTACTCTTATTAAAAGCATTGAACAACAATTAACCGACATTGCACCGGTCATCACCCGCGAACCGGGCGCCACATGGATTGGAGAGCAGGTTCGCAGGGGCATTGCTGAAGAGATTGACCCGGTCGCAGAAGCACTCCTGTTCACCGCCGACCACGCCGCGCATATCCGCGACCTGATCCGGCCGGCCCTTTCTGCCGGAAAGGTGGTCATCTCTGACCGTTACAGTGACTCACGGTACGCATACCAATCGGTCACTCTGGAATTCCTTCTCCCGGACCCCCTCGGATGGCTGCAGGCTGTCCACCATGGATGGACCATTGTCCCTGACCGCACCTATCTCCTGACGATTCCCATTGATGAAGCGATGAAACGACTCTCTGCCGACCGCGACAATACGGAACACTTTGAGAAAGCGGACATCCTTGCCCGCGTACAGCAGAACTATCTGATGCTCGCAGAACAGGACCCGGACCGGTTTGTCATCATTGACGCAATGCTCGAAAAAGAGAAGATCGGAAGGTTTGTCGGAGACAGTATCAGGCAGTTCGTGAAACGGTGATGATGACCCCTTCATTCAGGGTCAGCACATCCACTTCTTCGCCTGCGACACGGTAGGCATATACCAGATCAAAGGCGCCCTCCGGCACGGCAATCTCTTCTCCGTCAACTGTCACATGGGACACACCGGAGGAGAGAACATCCTCAGAGAGTGCCCGCACGGCATCCATAAATCCACGCGCCTTGTTTCTCAGCGAAGGTCCGATGACCGCCATCGAAAAGTCCACATCAGAGATGACCTCCTCAAGCTGTGGTTTGTCTGTACTCCAGGTTACCGTCGCATTCAGGGCGCGGGATGCATCTCCGGCATCATCGAATGCATCAGCTACATACACACAGACAGCACCAAGGGGTGCATTGAGTGCCATGCCGCGGTCATGCTTGAACCGCCGCACCTCGGAGACCACTTCCACAAGAAGGGCACCATTTTTGTCAGCATCCGCATCTGCAAATGAGAGTGCAGGCCATCCTGCGGTGTGCACACTGCCGGCACTGAAGTATGAATAGCACTCTTCAGAGAAGAACGGCGTAATCGGTGCAAGCATCCGGCATATGGTTGCAAGTGAGAGTCTCAGGGTATAGAGCGCACTGTCACGTGCAGGCCCCTCGTTTTCATACAACCTGCCTTTCACGAGTTCAATATAATTGTCTGCAAAGACATCCCGGGAAAATTCACGGATTGCACGAATCGCACGGTCAAACTGATAGGCCTCCATCGCCTCAGTCACATCTGCCACCGTAGCAGAAAGCCGGCTTATCAACCACCGGTCCGCAAGCGCAGTCACCGCATCCATGCCCTGGGCATCCACATCTCCGGCCTGCATCAAAACAAACCGTGCAATATTCCAGAGTTTGGTCTGGAACCGTGATGCGGCAACCACATCAGTCCAGCTGAAGACAATATCGGATCCTGTTGCCGCACCTATGGCACTCCACTGACGGAATGCATCTGCCCCATAGTCCTTGAGGATCGCTTCCGGCGGGATGATATTGTCACGGCTCTTGCTCATCTTGTAGCCGTCTTCGCCCAGCACCATCCCGTTCACGAGGATCTCATTCCATGGTTTTGAACCGGTCAGCGCAAGCGAGCGCAGGATGGTATAGAATGCCCATGTCCGGATGATGTCATGACCCTGTGGCCGGATCTGTGCAGGGAACAGCTCAGGAATGTCTCCCCCGTCCCACCCGGTGACGTTCAGAACAGAGATGGAGGAGTCCATCCAGGTATCCAGCACGTCCTCTTCTCCGGTAAAGGATGTCCCGCCACAGACGGGGCAGGGCTGTTTGGGCGATTCAGCAGTCGGATCAATGGGCAGGTCCGCCTCATCCGGTACGATCAGTTCACCACATTTGTCGCAGAACCATACCGGTATCGGGGTGGCAAAGATACGCTGGCGTGAGATACACCAGTCCCATTCCATCTGGGATGCCCAGTTCTCAAGGCGGGAATACATATGGTCCGGCGTCCACATGATATCCTTTGCCGCCTTAATGATGCCTTCATTGTGGATCTTCACAAACCACTGCCGTTCACTGAGGATCTCAATAGGAGTCTTGCAGCGCCAGCATGCACCGACACGCTGGTCCAGTTCTTCCTGCCGGATTAAAATGCCCTGCTCCTTCATATCCGCAAGGACTCGTTCACGGCACTCCTTTGTTGTCAGACCATCGTAGGGGGCCGCAATGGCAGTCATCTTCCCTGAGAGGTCGATTGCCTTTCTCAGGTCAAGGTTATGCTGCTTCCACCAGTGCACATCCTGCTTATCACCAAACGTACAGATCATCACCGCACCGCTGCCAAACTCCGGGTCAACTGCCTCATCGGTAATCACCGGTACATCGTAGCCAAAGAGCGGCACCGTCAGGGTTGTTCCTTCCATTCCCGTATACCGTTCGTCATCCGGATGGACAGCAACGGCCACACAGGCTGCGAGAAGTTCAGGCCGGGTGGTGGCAATCTCCACGCCATCAAAGGTAAAGAAGTTCAGGAGCGTGGTGCGGTCATCATAGGTCACTTCTGCAAATGCAATGGCAGTTTCACAGCGCGTGCAGAAATTGACCGGATGCTCACTCTGGTATATGTCGCCTGCCTTCAGCATCCGGAGGAATGAAACCTGGGTCTTCCGGTAATACTCCGGCATCATGGTGATATATTCATTGCTCCAGTCGGTGGAGAACCCGCACCGCCGCATCGTCGCGCGCATCTTTTCGATATTCTGAAGGGTCAGTTCGCGGCACATCTGCCGGAATTCATCACGGGGAACGTCATTTTTGGTGATACCATGAATCTCTTCCACCTTCACCTCGGTAGGTAGCCCATGACAGTCCCAGCCCTGGGGGAACATGACATTGAACCCGCGCATCCGCTTATACCGGGCAATAAAATCGATATAACACCAGTTGAAGCCATTTCCGATGTGGAAATTGCCCGTAGGGTAGGGGGGCGGAGTATCGATGATAAATTGTGGTTTCTGAGAGAGGGGATCAAAATAATTGTCCTCATCCTTCCATTCCTGCAGCCAGCGCTCTTCCACAGAATTTGGATCATATGTTTTTGGTATTTCCGTTGATGGCGACATTTCGAAAATATTGGTTGTTTTTTCTCTTAATAGTAATCGCAGAAATCGCTCACACAGGAAGTCATCCGCACCATACCGCACAAAATTCCATGAATTGTGACCATATCACCGTGTACCAGGCATAAACCCATTAAACATGAATTACAGAAATATAGACAATGGAACGGGAGACGGGCATGTGGGCAGCATCAGCGCTTGCGCTGATATGCATTATCATCGCTCCATATATTGCCCCCCCGTGGCTCCTCTCTCTCTTTGTAGTGCTCATCTGTGCACTGCTCTTTCTCATAAAAAAGTCCCGGTACACCTCATTCTCCATTGCTACGATAGCAGCACTGTATGGTCTTGAACTCATCCCCCTGGCAGTTTTTTCAACGACCTTTGCGATCGTCATCATGGGCGAGGCAGCATACCGGATTTCCGGAAGGGGGACGAGGGGCTACATCCCGTTTACGTGCGTCGCATTCACGAGCGCATTTCTGGTGATGATGTACTCCGGGTACATTGTACCCTTTGTGGCAGTCACCGGCGTTATTGTCGCCCTGATGCTCCATTCCATTCTCCGCGAGCGCAAAGACGCCATATTCATCGAGACGCTGGGGGTAGCAATGACGATGCTCCTCTTCTCTGAGATTGGATACCAGGTGGAGACAACCATCCTCATCACCGCGATCATCATCGGGTTCGGATTTGCCATATTCTCCTATAAACTGAAGGCAGCAGACCTCTCGGGTCTTTTTTCCGGAGCCCTGATGGGGATTTTAATCATTGTGTTCACAAATGTCAGCTGGTTTCTGATTATGCTCGCGTTCTTCATCCTGGGCGCCGGCACCACAAAATACCGGTTTGAAAAGAAGACCGCACTGGGTGTGGCAGAATCACACGGCGGAGTCAGGGGATACTTTAATGTCTTCGCAAACGGTCTCGTCTCCCTCTGTGGTGCAATCCTCTTTGGCGTCACCCAAAACCCCATATTTATCGCGCTCTTCCTCGGCAGTGTTGCCTGTGCTACGTCAGATACCCTTGCAAGCGAGGTGGGTGTGGTGGGAAAGACTCCGCGCCTCATCACCACATTCAAAGAGGTGCCCCGCGGGACAAACGGCGGCGTCACCCTCATCGGTGAGGTGGCAGCGATTTCGGGCGCCATTGTGATTGCCCTGGTTGCCTGGGCGCTGAATGTCGCAGACCCGGTCCTTGTGGTGGTCACCATCCTTGCAGGATTCTTCGGCACCAACATCGACAGTCTCATCGGTGCACTGTATGAAAACAAACACATCATCGGAAATGCCGGAACAAATTTCCTTGCAACACTTCTCTCCGGCATCTTTGGCATGGCAGTGTACTTCGTGCTCAGCTCATTCTGAGATACGGTGAGTGGGCACCCTGATTTTGATTATACACACATTCCGGAGAAGAAGGCCGGAAGAACGATAGAAGAGCTTCATCACAGACATTTCCTCAGGTGATACTTACCTCAGATGGTGTCTCCCGTCTTTTGTGCATACGCACGGGTTCAGATGTACGGTCCTCATCTGGAATACCGGGGGACATCCCACCCGTCACCCGTCTAAAACCATTCACAGCGAAAAAAATTGAGAAAAAAGAAGTGCAGGGATTGATCAGGAATATTTGTACCAGCGGCCCTTTTCATCATAGACGCCGCCCTGCGGCAGTCCATCCTCGCGGACGTCTGAAACGCCCTGCACATGCCGCCGGTAGAATGCTGCTTTAAATGGAAGGAGAATGGCGGTGAAAATTCCTGCCACCACCGCATACAGGGCAATGATAAGAGTCATCCCTTCCTCTCCAATCAGTGCCTGCTGCTCCTCTACCGTCATATTCAGGAGCGTATTTACATCCAGGGACGGGTCAAAGACCATCGAACCCGCGAGGAAAACGGAACCGATGAAGGCGCCGGCAACAAACAGGACAATCAGGAGGATGAAACAGGCAAGGTAAAAGCCGATCACCTGAAAGGGTTTTGACCGGACGAATGCCATACTTCGCGCCAGTGATGCAAAGACCTTCTTTTCTTCCAGCACTGCTGCGGTATCGTAGAAGAAAAAGAAGAACACAAGCGGGATAAAAATCCAGAACACCCCGATCACCATCAGGGTCTCATCATTCCCGCCGCCCACTGCTGTCATCGCAACAGCAAGACCCATTGCCGCAAGACCGCCAAAGAACGTCAGAAAGGCCCCCGGAAGCAGCACGGCAAAATACCGGGACAGTCCCCCCGCGCCATACGAAGAGAGTGACCTGTCATCCCGGCGTATCATCTCGTAGGATGCCCCCACAAAAAACGGGAATACAATCGCGCCAAAGAAGCCAATCGTCTCTCCATAGAAATCAAGACCATTGAACATGCAGTATTCAACTGATGCCAGAATACACCCGACCCACACCCCGGAGAGCAGGATAAGTGGATATCTCCCGATACTGCGGAAGGATTCCCTGAGTGAATGAAGAACCATAATCTCTCAGCGATTCCGTGGCATGGCTACGATCTCACGGACCTGCAGATCAAAGTAGCGGGCTGTATTTGCCGGGAGTACCACACATACCGTATCCGCACCCTGCGCAGTACCGCCCACGGCAATCACTTCTGCGTCTGCAGGAACTTTCCCCTGGTCTGCTGCAATGAGTGTGCACTCCACCGCCACCTTCAGTCCGATTGCAATCGTCCGCCGGAGTGTCTCTGCAACGGCATCAGTGCGCGATCCGCCGCCGACCTTCGGATTGGATGAGAGTGCGCGTTCAAGACCTGAGAGGACATGTGTCCCCATGATCACATCTGCACCCTGCTCTTCCAGGTACGGCAGATGGGACTCACCAAATTCCCATACGCCCGGTTCCCGGAACCCGACCGTATGCGTCACCACAACAAGGCGAATACCGGTGCCTTCCATCGCGCGAGCAAAAATCGACGCTGTTTCACCGGTTGTGCTTGCAACAACAATAGTGGAAATTCCCAGGTCCTGTGCACGCTTCACGGCAATCATTGCCGCATCGTGTGAATTCTCTTTTCCCGGACGGTCAAAGAAATATACCGGTTTCTCTGAAAAACTCATGATAACGTTTTTTGCATCTTATCATTTATACTCTGGTACGACAATCAGATACCATATGCGAACGGCACGAAATGCCTGAGATATGAATCCATTTTGATAACGAGAGGAGAAGTATAATGCTGACAATTGCTATTGCAGGAAAACCAAACTGTGGAAAATCAACGTTTTTTACCGCATCCACACTCGCCCCTGCCGAGATTGCAAATTATCCGTTCACAACGATTGACGCAAACACCGGTGTTGCCTACCTGCGCATCCCGTGCGCGTGCCAGGAACTGGGCATTGAATGCGGCAACTGCACAAACGGAGTCCGATTCATCCCGGTGGCACTCATTGATGTCGCAGGGCTTGTTCCGGACGCCCACCAGGGCAGGGGACTGGGCAACCAGTTCCTCGACCACCTGAGAGAGGCGGATGTCATCATCCACATCATTGACGGCAGTGGCGGAACGGACAGCGAGGGAAACCCGGTTGATGTCGGATCACACGACCCGCGCGAAGACATCGGGTTTATTGAACACGAGATGTCGATGTGGATCTACGGCATTCTTGAAAAGAACTGGCCAAAGATGCAGCGTTCAACCCAGCAGCGTAACTATGACATTCTGGATGCGGTGGCAGAAGCCCTCGCTGGACTCAAGATCACCTACGAACACGTCAGGGATGCAGAACGCGAAGCAGGGGTTGAACTGAAGACGTGCAGCAATGAGGAACTGGTGAAATTCTGTTCCGTTCTCGTGCCCCTCTCCAAACCGATGGTCGTCGTTGCGAACAAGGCAGACCTTGCATCGGAGGAGATGCGCAGCAATCTGCGGGATGCCGGCATATCACTCGCCTCTGCAGCAGGAGAACTGGCACTGCGAAAGGCAGCAGAAGGTGGATTCATCCGTTACCTCCCCGGGGACCCGACATTTAGCATTGCACCGGACTCCCCTCTTAATGATGCCCAGAAAAAAGGGCTCATGGCAATCCAGGACGTCATGGACATCCTCGGCGGCACAGGCGTGCAGCAGGCAGTCAATGGGTCCATTTTTGACCTCCTTGACATGATTGTGGTGTATCCGGTCGAGGATGAGAATAAATATTGTGACGGACAAGGCAGGGTGTTGCCGGATGCCTTCCTGATGAAACGCGGTTCAACACCGCATGATCTTGCCTACCAGGTACACACCGATATCGGGGACGGATTCCTGTATGCGGTCGATGCAAAGACCAAGATGCGAATTAAGGAGACACATGAACTGCATACCGGGGATGTCATCAAGATCGTCTCAACAAAGAAATAACCCCTTTTTTGATGGTCCTCATCTGACAGTTTCTGTGAGAACTGCCTGATGGAACTGCCTGTAACAGCGGTTTTTGACATCGTATTCCACAAAGGATATATGGTATCAATCAAAACGGAATATCTGGTATGGGTGGAGAGATCTATCAGGCACAGGTGATACGTAACTTTTTTGAGACAATCACCGGGCCTGACCGGAACATGACACGGATTTTTATGTGCGTCATCAGTACAGCAAAACTCCGCATGGAACCACCCGAGCGGATCACCTTCCTTATCGACCAGATACGGAAGTCCAAACAGAAACGTGAACTCTCAATTGATATTATCGATTACATGTGTGAGGCAGCAATCGACATCGACATGACATCGGTGATGACCGCATTCGGGGCGCAGGAAGTTGCGGGCATTGCCGAGGAGATCGGGGACATCAGTTTTAGTTCCCTCTGATGCGCGGGCACATCTAAATCTGAATCTTCCTCCATTTTCCGGTCCGAAACATCAGGAAGAGTGCAACGGCCTGAACAAGAATACCGGTAGCCATTGCATACCACACTCCTGCAATACCTGCCCCGGTGAATTCCGGGATGGCGAGGGCAAGCGGGATCTGGACCAGAAAATACGAGACAACGGTCGCATACATCGGTTTTTTGGTGTCACCCGCCCCGTTGAGAGCAAATGAGAGGACAATTGCGATGGCAATCAGTACATAAAACGGCGATACGATCTGAAAATATGAGACCGCGTATGCATCAGACAGACCACTCGGATCAAAGAACCGGGCAATGTCTGCCCCAAACATCAGGAATATCACGGTAATTGCCGCCATAAACCCGCCGTATAATTCCATCGCCTTCCATGCAGACTGTTCTGACCGATCAGGGTTTCCTGCACCCAGATTCTGACCGACCATCACCGCCGCTGCTGTCGCAAGACCAAACCCGGGCATCAGGGCGAACATCTCGATACGACTGACAATGCCAAAGGCAGAGAGGGCAAGCGTGCCATACGATGTGATGATGACGTACATGATGAGATAACTGACACTCCGGACGCCGGACTGAACCATATTCGGCAGTGCCACACGTAGTATCCTGCGCATCAGACCGATATCCGCCTCTGCCTGCCGGGTAAACTCCATCTGTGGGTTCAGGCGGCGAATGAGTAAAAACGCACCAATACCAAGCCCCACTGCCCGGGTGATCACGGTTGCTGCTGCGGCACCGGAGACACCCATTGCCGGAGCAATCCAGATGCCGAATATCAGAACAGGATTGAGCACAATATTGAGCAGATTGATCACCAAAATGATGATGAGCGGCGTCTTTGTGTCACCGATACTCTGGAAGAAGGTTGAGACAATCCAGAATTCAACCATTGTCACAATGCCAAGAGAGAGTACTCGCAGGTATGCAGCTCCTTCAATGACCACTTCCGCGGGGGCATGGAACAATTCCAGCAGGGTATCGGCAAAAAGCGTACCGGTGACCGAGATCACGAGGGAGAGCATGAACCCGAGGATTAAGGCCTGAATCAAGACACGGCCCGCATATGGATAATCCCCCTCACCATAATACCGGGAGACAAATGCTGTCGTTCCCCCGGCAAGCCCGATAATGACCGTCATCAGAACAAAGATAACGGAAATGGCAAGGCCCACACCGCCGATAGCAGCAGGGCTAATCCGACCGACAAAGAAGAGGTCCACCACTTCCACCAGTCCCTGAAGAATATTTCCGGCAATGAGTGGTGTAGCTATCGTCAGAAGAGAAGGGGTGATCGGGTCTTTTGTCAAATCAACCGCTTTCATGTCCCACCTACTCAAACGGAATGCACTCTCCCCTCAGCAACCGTGCAAAAAGAGTCAGAGAGTCAGGAAAAATCCGGCACCTGCACCAGCGTGATGTGAACACCCTCTCCTGCCAGCAGTTCAATATCTTCCCTGAGCTGTTGTGTCAACTCAGGAACAGATGCACGAATCTCCTCTGTGACATCCTGAATGTCATTGATCTGTGCAGAATTTGCAGCAATCTGTTCTGTCATCTCACGAATATTCGCTTCCATTTCCTCCTTCTTTGGGATATACGGAAGGGTTTCCAGGTCAGCTGCACCCCGTTCATATTCACGCTTCATCTCATCCATGCGGGTGATTGCATCATGCAGGGGAACAAGAAAGGCATCCTGCTGCGCAAAGAGCGACATCTCATCTTTGTTTTTGACAAGTCCATCGTTTTCGCGGATCATCCGGGCAAGCAGGGGAAAGAGAGACGGATAGGCAGCAAGTCCCTGAAGACGTTCGGCAGACGATGAGGATGCAAGGCCGCCCCGGACATTCTTCAGAAGTGCGAACGTCTCTTTGTCCCCGGATATCTCACAGATGTGTTCTGCCTTTCTGAAAACATTCGCAGAACGTGACAGTATCCGTTCATAATCTGCATCTGCGTCACGGATTTTTGCTTCATATACCCCCTGCTGCTCCGTGAGCTTTGCATACTGCTCTGCTTCCGGCCCCTCCAGATACTCTTGGAGCTCCTGTTTCAGGCGGGAAAGCTCTGCAACCAAGTGTTCATTCTTCTCAGCCAGTTTGACCGCTTCTGTTCCGGCATCTTTCAGGTGATTTTTCTTTGCAATAATGAGCGCATGTGCCTCGGATGCTCCGTCAACCCATGCAGACTGTTCCCGTGTCTTTGAGAGTACACCGGAGATCGCGTTCACTTCGCGCCCGATCACATCGGTCTGAACGCGTATCTCCTTCATCTCCGCAGGGAAAACATTTGCGATGTAGCGTCCGGGCCCTTTGGTATTCTTTGCAATCTGTGAGATCAGTTCGACACAGTTGTCATAGTATTCCCCGGGAACTTCTGAAAGAGAGAGGGAGACGGTCTTCTCCATTGCTGCTGCATAACGCGGCACCCCCTGTTCAACCACCCTGAGCAGTTTGGGATGGAGCACCTCGGTGGTATCAGGTTTTGCTTCTTTCAGTGCATCGACCACGTTATGGATTTCCTGAAGCGCTTCCAGGACACGGGGACGTGAATTTCTGACGGCACTATCTGCCTCAACGTGTATGCCACGTTCTTTTTCTGCAATCCATTCAGGAATGTCCGGAAATGCCAGTTCCATCTCCTCCGGTTCTGCGCTGCGCCCCAGTAATTTGTCAAAAAAACCCAATCTATCTCCTTCCCTTCTCTTTCATGCCATCAGTAGCTCTCTTCTTCACACATTGCGAACAGATTTCTCAATCGCTTTTGGATACATCATGCAGACGCCCGACACCATCGATCTCATTGATGACATCCGCCACCACCGACGGTACAAGTGACGCCCAGTCATCCCCCGCAAGCATACGCCTGCGGATCTCTGTCCCGCTGTAGTTCTCCCGAATGTACATCTCGGGAGATATCACCTCGGTCCCCGCCTCATTAAAGAGACGGACGACCAGCGGATTTGATGAATACACCGCATTAAACGGGGGAGAGATCGCCCGTGCATGCGATACCCAGAGGGCATTTCGCTGGATGTCCTCAATAGGGATGACATAGAACGGCAGAGAGACAGACTGTTCCAGTGCACGGGTGATCATCAGCACCCGTTCCCCCGCGGTATACGGGTTCCCGGGAGTATGGCTCAACTGAGCACTCCCGATGCCGATGACGATCTCATCCACTTCTTCAGCGATGTGCTCGATCACCGACTGATGGCCGTAATGATATGGCTGAAACCGCCCGATGTAAAACCCTCTAATCTTCTTCATGGTGTACTCCCCGTGCAATCTGTGCGGCAAATGCACCCGCGGTGAACCCTGCATCGATATTGACCACTGCGATCACCGAGCATGACTGCAGCATACTCGCGAGTGCGGCCTCACCGTGACCCATATACCCATACCCGGTGGATACCGGCACGCCGATCACGGGACGACTGACAAGCCCTGCCACCACCGCGGGCAGCGTCCCCTCCCTGCCAGCGGCGACAATATAGACATCCGCATCCTGCATTGTCCCGAGTGCCGGAAAGAGACGGTGGATACCTGCCGCACCCACATCATATGCGGTGACGACACGGCACCCCATCTCCTCTGCGATAATGCGGGCCTCTTCTGCCACCCGGATGTCTGACGTCCCTGCCGTGAGGATGCCGACGGTGCCCCCGTGCAGCGTGGGGGACGGCAGGCGCGAGGCCACCAATGCACGGGCATCCGAATGGTAGGCACAGGAAAACCCTTCGGCTGCCGCAACCGCTGCAATCTCACGACTCACGTCCTCCGGTACCCGTGTCGCAATACATTTCCCCGATTTTCTGACCAGAGCGAGAATGATCTCAATCAGATGACCGCGGTCTTTTCCCTCCCCTAAGACGACCTCGGGCATACCACAGCGTATGCTGCGACCGGTATCAATCCGTGCAATCTCTCCGAGTGCTTCGATCTGTTGACCCTGTATCTCCTCTTCTGCTCTGGCAAGAGAGAGGTCCCCGGATTTATACGCGTTCAGGATATCCCTAAGTGTCTGATGGGGATTCATGGCTGATAATTATCATATTGGTATAGGTAAAATAACTACGTATTGCATGGCATCAACATACCTTCTCTATGTAACAATCTTCGGAGTCATCGGGGTAGCATACCTCTGGCTGCGGGATGCACGGATTTTTTACCGTACGGGTGATCAGACCTACCGGAAGGCTGCATATATGGGGGTGCTTTTTACCGCATTTGCGTCGATGGGGATCTATTTTGCATTGCAGGAAGCCGAATTTCTTGGACTGGGCATTGTCCTCATTGCACTTTATCTCCAGGGAAGGGTAGAGAGGACAAAACTCTTTGGAGCTGATGCCACCGCAACAGATCGCATACTGGGAACAGTGCCAATACAGAAATCTGCGGGGAAGTCCCCCAAAAAGGAGAGAAAAAATACATGATACAGCGACCGCGAGGGACACGGGATTTTCTTCCCGATGAAATGGAATTCCGCCGAAATACCGAGATGAAGATGCGGGAGGCAGCACGCCGGTGGGGATACCGTGAGATCTGCACACCCACCTTTGAGACACAGGATCTCTATACCATCCGTTCGGGAGAAGGCATCATCAATGAAATGTACACCTTTGAAGACAAAGGTGGTCGGGCACTGGCACTGCGTCCGGAAGGCACCGCAGCGGTTCTCCGGATGTATGTGAACGAAGCAAAGGTGCTCTCAAAACCTGTCCGCTGGTGCTACCTCTCTGACTGCTACCGCTATGAACGTCCCCAGAAAGGCAGATACCG
>Ga0272441_10006656_pt1 | contig 19216 bp, 15 predicted proteins | sample SSMProp6N_FD_193582 | JGI IMG/M metagenome (GOLD analysis project Ga0272441, IMG submission 193582) | Marine sediment archaeal communities from Little Sippewissett salt marsh, Falmouth, MA, United States - SSM-Prop-6N | ecosystem: Environmental > Aquatic > Marine > Wetlands > Sediment ... | reverse complement strand
GACCGCGGCTGGGTCTGAGCGGTCGGGCGGACGGGCGCATGGGAGGCGTCAGGTGATAACTGACGCCTGATGATGTTCCACATTTTGATTTTAAGCGTTCTTTTATCGGCCTCTCGTTGGCTTCGGCAGCAGTTCAACTCCTCGGCGAGGGCGCGGCCTACAAGCGCGCTTTTGAGGGGAGATGGGGTGGGAGAGCCCCCGAAGACTATGAGAGGCATCTTGTGCGCCATTTTCTTCCTCTTCCATATTTATGATTGGCTTGCCTTGCCATTCGGTTTGCGGGCGCGGTGCGTGCGAAATCCTCCGGTGCCGGGGTGGCGAAGCTGGATTATAAGGTTATTTTGCGCAATATGTTACCACATTGATGTGTATTTTGCGGGGGTTTTCTTTCTTAATATTTCATATTCGGGCTTGACAGCCATTCTTGTGTGTGGTATATAAATGTGTGGCCCGGTTGTCCGAGATGGGCCACTAGCTTGGGTCGGCTTTGGCGTTTGCGCTGCAGATGGTTACACGGTTGCCGCCGCACGGGTGGGAATACAGAGCGGCATAGAAAGTGGAGGATGTGATGAAGGGGCTGACCAATCGCCAGCGGCAAGTGTATGAGTTCATTCTCCAGCACATCGAGAATTCGCATTGCCCGCCGACCATTCGCGAGATCGGCGACCAATTCGGGATGCGGTCGACGGGCACGGTACGCGACAATCTTCGCGCCCTTGAACGTAAGGGTTATATCCGGCTGCGGCACCGGTCGGCCCGCGGTATCGAGTTGGTCCAACGCGAGGACACCCCGGTCGGCTCCGGTGCCCGGCGGATTCCGATCGTGGGCAGCATCGCCGCGGGCCAGCCGCTGTTGGCGGTCGAAAATATCGACGAGCAACTCGATGTGGACGCGCGGTTCTTCGGGACAGGCGACACCTTGTTTGGGCTGCACGTGAAGGGCGACAGCATGCGTGATGCGGGCATCTACGATGGCGACTATGTTTTTGTTCGCAAGCAGGATGCGGCGGAGAACGGGGACATCGTGGCCGCCATCATCGAGGATGAAGCGACGGTGAAGCGTTATTTTCACGAGGGCAACCGCATCCGGCTTCAGCCGGCAAACGATACCATGACGCCGATTTACATCGATCCGAGCCAGGCGGAGGTGGCCATCGCCGGGAAAGTGGTCGGCGTGCTCCGAGAGCTGTAGGCCGGCGGCGTCTACAGCACCGTACTCCTTTACAAAAGGCGCGAGTCCATGTCCGAAAAGATCGACGTCATCAGTATGTTCCGGAATCGGACCGTGAAGCCGGTCCGGTTCAAGCACGCCGGGCGTATCTTCCACATCGCCAAGATTCTCTACACCTGGGTCGGCCGGGAAGGGGCATACCCCGTCCATCATTTCTGCGTGCTGACTCGCGACGGTGACCAGTTTGAGATCTCTCTGAACGTTTACACCATGGACTGGGTGATCCGGGAGGCGGGGACGGGCTCGTAGCATGCAAGACCGGCGCATCATCCTTCACGTGGACATGGACGCGTTTTTCGCGTCGGTGGAAGAGCTGTGCGATCCGCGCCTGGCCGGGAAGCCGGTGATGGTGTGCGGTCATCCGGACACGCGGACGGTGGTGGCCGCCGCCAACTACGAGGCGCGGAAATACGGCGTGTTCTCGGGCATGCCGCTCGGCATCGCGCGGGTCAAATGCCCGCGGGGGGTTTTCATCGAGGGCCAGCCTGAAAAGTACGTCTACGCCTCGCTTCGGATGAACGACATCTGCCGCGAGTTCACGCCCGTGATGGAGCGCTACAGCATCGACGAGAGCTTCCTTGACATCACCGGGACGGCGAAGTTTTTCGGCGGGCCGCTGGAGACCGGGCGGCAGCTCAAGCAGCGCATCAAGGGTCAGTTCGGCCTGACCGTCTCGGTGGGCATTGGCCCAAACAAGATATTAGCGAAGACGGCGTCCAAGCTTCAGAAGCCCGACGGGCTGACGCTGCTGACCGCGGCGGACGTACCCACCCGGCTGCACCCCTTGCCGGTGAAGAAGCTGTTCGGCCTGGGTGGGCGGACCGAGACGAAGCTGGCCGCGCTGGGGATCGAGACCATCGGCGAGTTGGCGCGGTTCCCCAAGGATATCCTTCACCGTTTGTTCGGCGTCTATGGGCTTTATCTGCACGAGGCGTCGAACGGGCGGGACCCGACGCCGGTGGTCCCCGAGGCCGAGACCCCGCCGCCGAAGTCCGTCGGCAACGGCTACACCCTGCTCAAAGACTCGAACAATGTCGAGCATCTGCTCCGCATCCTGCTGGCGCTGTCGTCGAAGGTGGGCCGTCGGCTGCGCGAGGGCGGGCACCGGGGGCGGACGGTGACGGTCACCATCCGGCTTTACGACTTCACCACGGTAACGCGCGCCAGGAGCCTTCCACTGCATGTGGACCGTGACCGGGAGATTTATGAGACGGCGCGCGAGATTTTTTTGCACGAGCGGCGGCGCCAGCCCAGGTTTCAGGTGCCCGTCCGCCTGTTGGGGGTGAGTGTGTCGGGTCTGGCCGACGGGGAGCGCGGCGCACAGCTCGGGTTGCTGGATCAATCTTACTGGGACAAATACGACCGGATGGTCCGCGTCGCCGACCGCCTCCGCGACCGATACGGCGAGAAGGTTTTGACCTGGGCGGGGCTGGTGCGGCATGTTCCTGGGAAACGCGCCGGGGTGCATGGGAACCCGCAGATGGTTTCGCACCAGATGGCGGGCTTGAGCTGGGAGCGGCGAGCCGAGCGTTAACCGCGGGCGGTCGGCTGGGAGGGCCCCTTCGCAATGAAGGGCCCTCCGCCCCGGCCTTGCCGGCAAGGTCGGCCCGCGCTGGCGAGGCGGCCATTGGCAGGATCCTGTCGCAGTCACGCTCTCCTTGCGGCCCACGTGCAACACGCTGCGTATCGCCGAAGCGCTGGACGGTCGATCGGGCGGCCACTATGATAGCCGCCGTTCAGAGGCTTGGAGAACGTGCCCGATGACTGACCGCGAGCGATTTGTCCGGACCCTGACCGGCCAGCCGGTGGACCGTGTGCCATTCATGAAGGTTTTCGGCGGTGACAACGCGATCAGGGCGCAGTGGGATGAGGAACACCCCGGGATTGGGGAGTGCATCGACGAGTTGCTGGGGTTCGAGGGTGGTTACCGCGGCTGGCGGGCCACGTCGGTCAACATGGATCTCTCCCGGACCGGGCCGGTCGAGGTCGTGGAGGAGAGCGACGAGCGCGTGGTGCGGCGGCTCCGCACCGGCAAGGTCGAGATGGTGCAGAAGGGAGGGGATTACAACCGCCACACGGTCGAATGGCCGGTGCGCGACCGGGGGAGCTGGGAGCGGGTGCGGGCGGAGCACCTGGACCCGGACGATCCGACCCGGTTCCCGGAGAACTGGCCGGAGTTGGTGGTGGGGTATCGCGGGCGGGACTACCCGCTGCAACTCACGCACCGCGGCGCCTACGGCTTCCCGCGCGAGCTGGTCGGCGACGAAAACCTTGCCTATCTGTTCTATGACGATCCCGGGCTGGTGCACGAGATCCTGGACGCGTATACCGACACGGCCATCGCGATCTGGGAGAAAATGACAGCCGAGGTCGAGTTCGACCTGATCGAGTGCTGGGAAGACATGTGTTTCCGCAGCGGGTGCTTGATCTCTCCGCGGATGTTTCGGGAGTTTCTCGCGCCGCAGTATCGGAAGATCGCGACTTTCGCGCGGGAGCATGGCGTTCCCATCATCCTGGTGGACTCGGACGGGTACATCGAGGATCTGACAGAGCTGATGGCGGAGGCGGGGGTGACGGCGATGTATCCGTACGAGGTACAGAGCGGGAACGACGTGGCCCGCGTGCGGCAGCGGTTCCCGGAATTCGCCTGCCTGGGCGGGCTGGACAAGCAGGTGATGGCCCGGGGGAAAGCGGCTATGAACAGGGAGGTCGAGCGGGCCCGAGAACTGATCCAGTTGGGCCGGTACATTCCCGGGCCGGACCACTTCGTGCTGTCGGACGTGAGCTTCGCCAATTACCGCTACTTCATGGAACGCCTCCGCGAGGTGGTGTTGACCACACGGCCGGGGCGTCGGTCTTCAGATAGTACCTAAGGCAAAGCGAAGCTGACGTGGAACTGGATGTCGCGGCCGTGGGCCCAGGACGACATCTCTGCGGCGTGGACGATGTCGTTGTCGAGTCCGACCGCGGGCCGGTAGGTGAGTTCGAAGTGCCCCGCGTTCGAGCCGCCTACCTGTCGCAGGACCAGGTCGTCGTCCGGGCGCTGGATGGTCGCCTGCCGTGCATCGCCGCTTAGCTCGACGTTCAGCGGCGCGAAGTGGAACACCTGCCGGGCGAAGACGGGGGCCGGCGCCGTGACGCGGTCGAGCACCTCGATGGTTTTGGCCCGTAACAGGACGGTTCGCGACCATTCGTAGGCGAGGTCGGGCGAGTTGAACTCGTGAACCATCATTACTACGGACCGGTCGCGCTTCTTTTCGAAGCCGGCCACGTGGATCACGGGGATGTCGGAAGAGGCGAGTGGTCCGCGTTCGTCGCGCTCGCTGGAGACCAGTACCACGTTGTGGGCGCCGGCGGTCTTCAGCCAGTCGTCGCGCAGCGTCAGGTCGTAATCGCAGCAGCCCGAGTCCACCAACACGGGCTGGTCGTCTACATCGAGCAGGAGGTTGGGCTTGCCGCGGTGATGGTGCCAGAGGCCGAGGGCCATGCCGTCGAGGTAGACGGCGGCCCGCTTGCTACGCAGCACGGCGAAGGAACTGTTGTTGAAACACACGCTCGACGTTCGGGTGGCCCTGGGGAACGGCAGCAATTTGGCGACGAGTTTCAGGTCGGCGTCTGCGTCGAAGGCGTAGGAATCTGAGAGTTGGAGGGTACGTCCGGCCGACGAGGCGGTCTCGTCCAGGAAGCGATACTGTTTCTGGATGCAGGTTTTCAGCCCTTTGATGGGTGGCTGCCGGTTCCGATGAAGCAGGAGGAACGCGTCCAGATAGAGGCGTGCGATGAAGTGGCTGTAGCTTGGGCTGGCCTCTACACTGCCGCCGTCGGGATGGACCTCGCTCCTCATCTGCTGTTCGACAACGGCCCGGCCGGTGGCGATGAAGGACTCGGACTCGGGTAACTCGGGGAACAGGAGGCCGGCGTAGAGGAGGGCGACCCCTTTCTGTAGGAAGTGATTGCCGCGGCCCTTTTTGACGGCCAGCGCCCGATCCGCCTCGATGTGGACGTGCTTGGTGTGCTGATAGATCGCCAAGTGGATGGCCTGCCACTGTGGTCGCTTCAGCGTCCGTGACCGCTCCAGTAGATAGACGCTGTGGATGAGGACCAGCAGCCGCCAGGTGACCTGCATGTCGTGCCAGCACAGCTTGGCGTGGTCATCGGGCAGAGCGGTGCCGGGGTCCTCCGCCTGGACGGGCGGGTAGGGATGCGCCTTGGCCCAGTCGGTGAAGTAATCGAGCCAGAGCTTGGCCCAGGACTCCTTGCCGGTCCGGAGGAACGTCTGGGCGATGGGGAGCAGGAAGTACAGGCGGTTGAGCCACACGTGTTTTTCGTGCGCGGTTTTGGAGGGCCGGCCCGCGGTGTCCTCATAGGCCTTGTCCCATTGGACGCGGCCACGGACGGTCCAGGGGCGGAGCAGGTCGCCGCTCTCGAGAGCGGCCATGAAATGCTCGGCGGTGCCGCCGCCCAGGTGGGCGTGGCTGAAGAAGAAGGCGCCGCCGTCGAGGACAAGGAGCGGAAACACGTCGGTCGTTTCGTAGAGCTTTCGTGGATAGGGGAACAGGCGCTTCCCGCCGCGCCGCGCCTTCTTGTCCTTGTTGGCCCCCGTCATTGCCGCCGCGATGTACGGCCGATCGAATTGGCTCATCGCGCTTCCTCCGCGCTCGGTCTCCGTTTGCCGTCGGTACTATAGCACGGTATTTGAGGCACTGGCAAGGACTGGCCGGGTCGCGGGTTCGGGGGAGGGCCGCTGAATCGGGCGGCGAGGCTCAGGCAGCCGCCTGCGGGCCGGAACAGTCCAAGAAACGCAACGTGTCGGTCGGGGCAAAGCCCCCACATTTCAAGCGCGCCCGGGCCTGCAAGGCATTCCATGTCAATTGGTTATGGCCTCGCGCCCAGCCGACAACTTTTCCTGGAGCCTTTTCTCTAAAGGGCAAGTGGCCTTGGCCGAAGACCGGCGTGACGACGAACTTGGAAACCTGTTTGGAACTCAGTTCTGGAGGTAAGGCCGATGAGAGTTGCACGTGCTATGACGGTTCTGTGCGTGGTGCTGGCGGGTTCGGTTGCTTTGGCGGATGTGTATCAGTTGCAGCCGAGTCCTGCCGACCTCTATGATCTTTCCCACGACAGGGCCTACCGGTGGGGCATTGACCTGAACATTCCCGAAGCGGACGTGGTCACGTCGGCCTCCTTGTTTTTCAATAACATCAGGAACTACAACTGGGGCGACAACGATCTCTACGTGACGCTGATCGACAACGCGTCGGTCGGGGTGAGCACGTACTACGATGGCCAGTATTGGAGCAACTACTTCGCCAGTTGGGGCGTGGAACTGGTCCACTACCACAACCTACCCGCCACCGCGCAGGACATCAGCTACAACCTTGACGCGGCCGAGTTGGACACGCTGAACACCTACCTTGGCAATGACAACTTCGGGCTGGGCTTCGACCCGGATTGCCATTTCTACAACTGCGGCGTCACGCTGACGCTGGTGACCGAGCCGGAAGATCCGGGCGTCTCGATCCCGGAGCCGGCCGCCGGTTCCATCCTGCTGGGTGCCCTTGGAATGCTCATCGCCCGCCGCAAGCGGCAGTGACAACGAGCCCTCCTCCTCCGCCAGTGGGGGAGCCGCCTGGAACGGGCGGCTCCCTCATTTTTTTTGTGCATTTTCCTAAAGGGGCGGCTGTGGCGGTCGATAACCACTGTGCCGGCGGTCACTGACCACCGTCCGGCCGTATCCGCGACGCCCTTTAGTTCCTCCTCCGCCAGGGGGAGCCGCTCGGTCGCCCCGACGGCTCCCCCTTCTTCCCTGCTACAGTTGCTCGCTGGTTGCAGCGGCGACGATGGTGTATAATCAGGCCACACGCTGCCGGGGCCAGGAGGACGTATGCGACTTGCCGTGATACTGGGCTTGGGCAGTCTGCTGCTGGTGCGCGGCCTTGGGCCGGTGTTCGGCCGATCTGTCGTGACGGTCGCCGATTTCGAGCGGCCGGATGACCGGAGGCTGGTTCGCACGCGGAAGCCCGCGACTCTTTCCACCGACATCTCCTCGCACGGGAAACGCTCGCTAAAGATTCAGACCGGTGACTACCTGAATATTGAGACGCCCCGCCTTGGCCGGGCGCGGCCCGGCGATCTACTCCGCATGGATCTCTTCAATGCCACCCCGGCACCCCAGTCGGTCCGCATTGAGATCTTCGACGCCGGTTCGCGCAAGAGCTATTGGCACCGGCACGTGCGACAGTATGCCCTTCGGCCCGGTTGGAACACGTTGAGCTTCACGGTCGCGCGGCTATATAGCGGCGAGAAGAACTCGCGGCGGATCGCCGACGCATACCTGGACCCCGCCGCCATCCGTCGCGTGGACTTGGCGTTCGGCAAGGATGGGCCACAGGGCGCCATCTGTATCGACCATATCCGGTTCGAACCGGACCCGCAGATGCCCCGCGTCAGCGGGCTCCGGGCGTTTGACTTCGGCCCCGAGAACCAGGCCGTTCGGCACGGGTTCACCGCGTGCTCGCGCCAGACTTACACCGAGCGGCGCGGCCATGGCTGGTCCAGCCCCGGCTGGCCCAAGGCGGTCCGCGATTACATTCATCCCAACCCGTTGCTGGCCGACTTCCGGGAGGCGGCGGGCCAGACGTTCTCCGTCCGTGTGCCGAACGGAGCCTGGCAGGTCCGCGTTTACTTCGAGGACCACGGCTGGTGGGAGGACCAGTTCGCCCGGTTCACCCGGCGGACCATCCGGGCAGAGGGCCGGCAGGTTCACAAAGAGACGCTGACCGTGGCGGACGCAGCCCGGCGGTTCTATCGGTTCGCCGATCTGGAGCCGGGGTCGCACACCCGACTGTACGATGTCTACATCCGCGACGGGCGCTACAAGCCCAAGGCGTTCGATGTTAACGTTGCCGACGGCCGGCTCGACCTTCGCTTTGACTGTGACGGCAGGATGGCTTGCCGGGTGTCTGCCATTATCCTGTGGCCGGCGTCCGAGGCGGTGATGGCAGCCAGGTGGTTCGTCGAGTTAGACCGGCGCATGCGCGACGAATTCGACGCGGAGAATGTTTACTTCTCCAGCGCCCCGCGCGGCCGGCGGCTTGCGGATCTGTCGGATGCCCGGCCTGCCGACGGGCTGGTGGTGTTTTCCGCCGGCCGGACGACGCCGACCGGGCCGGATTACATTCCGCTGAAGGGCGAGCGGCTCTCGCGGCTAGACCTTTTCGCCGCGCCAGGCCAGGATGTCGGGGCATCGTTCAGCGTCGTGGCGCTATCGGGCGGCGGGGAGCTGAAACTCGCGATGTCGATGCAGACCCTTCGCCCGGAGCTGTTCCACGTGCGGAACCGCCTGCGCCGCCGCGGCGGCGGATATACTATCGTTCCCGATATCCTGGTCCCGCTGGGTGAGAAGCCGGTTGGGGCCGACCGGACGCGCCAGTTCTGGCTGGAAATCCCCGTGCCTGCAGGGACCCGGCCGGGCACCTACCGCGGCGAGTTGGCCCTGGCGTACGGTGGCGCAAAGAGGACGCTTCCAGTGTCGGTCGAGGTCTTGCCGATTGAGCTGTCGAAGCCGAAGCTTGCGTTCGGCCTGTTCGGGCTGATGCCGGATTACTACGCGCCGGCCGGTGCACTGGAGCAGGTGGTGGAGCAGCTCAAAAATCACGGCGTCTCGTCGGTCGCGGGGGTGCCGTTGGGTGAGGTCCGTGCACGGGAGGGCGCGGTCGAGGTGGACTTCAGCCGTGCGGACGCCGTCATGTTGGCTCTGAAGAAGGCCGGGTTCGTGATGGCGGTTGACACGTATGGGGGCGGCGGGCTGAGCGGGGTGGCGTCGGCGGCGAAGGCTCTGAAGAAACCCGTCCCACAGGTCTTCAAGGAGGCCATGGCCCGGGTCCGCGAGCATGCCCGCGCGGCCGGCTGGCTGCCGTTCAGTTACTCGATGGTGGACGAGCCGCACTGGTCGGACGACGCCGTGCGCCGGGCCACGCAGGCGGTGGTCCGCGCCAATGCGGGGGCGCCCGGGCTGCTGACGAACGGCTATTGGAGCCCGAAGGCAGACCGGGCCGCGCATCGGGCGCTGATGGACGCGTTGGGCCGCACTACGATGAGCCGTGTGACGCGGGCCGCGGTCAAGTATCTGAAGTCACGTGATCGCCGGATTGGCTTTTACGGTGGCCGTTCGCGTCATGAGTTTGGCCTCAGGCAGTGGGCGGCTCTGGCCGAAGGATTCGACGCACACTACGCCTGGCATTTTCACGTGCGTTACGGCGACCCATACTACGATCTCGACGGCCGCGAGCCGGACGTGTGCATGGTGTATTTCACACCGCGCAGAGCGCGGGCTTCGCTGGGGCTCAAGGCGTTGCGTTCCGGGGCGTTTGATTTTCTCTATTTGCAGACGCTGTCCGACGCCTTGAATGGGGCGAGGGCGGCCCGCGGCGGGGTGTCGTCGGGCCCTGCGGCCGGGGCCGCTGAAAAACTGCTTGCTCAGGCCCGGGCGGCCGGTAACATCTATCGTGAGAGGTCGGCCCCCCGCATCGCCGACCTCGACGTGTTCCGTCGGCAGGTGGCCGACGCCGTGCTCAAGTTGTTGCGAGAGAAGGGGCAATGAGTCCGGTTCTGGAGCGAATGGGAGCAATGCTGCTCGGGCTGTGGCTGAGCGCTGCCAGTGTGGCGGCGCTGGAGCTGCCCATTCCCGAGCGCCCGGGCAGGCCCGGCGAGACGGCCGGCCGTCGGAAGCCGGTGGTCGTTGTGTTCGACTTTGTTTCCGCCTACGACGGGAACCGGATGGGGAAGTTTGTGTCGAAGAACATGTGGGCCAAGCTGGACCGTTCTGGCAAGTGCGTGCTGGTCGAGCGGGCGGACGTGAACGCGGTGGTGGACCGGGCCGAATTCACCGCGAAGTTTGACGACAAGTCGACGGACATCGTGGCGTTCGCGTCGGAGAAGTTCGGCGCCTCGCACGTGGTGTGGGGGACGGTGGAAGAGATCGACCGGACCGGCCCGGTCAGCGAGCGGGCGCTCAGCATCTCTGTGCGGTCGGCCTCGGTCGAAGACAAGGGCCGGGCGCTTGATGTGGACTTGGCGATGCCGGTGCAGAACCAGCGCGAGGTTCAACTCGCGACGAAGGAGGCGGTGCGGCTGTTCTTCAAGATCGAGCGGCCGACGCCCGAGGTGGGCCGAGCCGAGGCGCTCCGTTGGCGTACCGGTCCCAACCTGGTGAAGAACCCGGGCTTCGAGCGGGGGGGCGTTCACCCCCAGTTTTGGGAGCCGCTGGACAAGTCGTATCATCACCGCTGCGTCAGTTGGGTGGCTTCGCCTGCAGGGAAGGGGAAGTGCGTCAAGTTCGTCCTGCCGGAGTCGATCGCGGCGACCTACGGCGTCGCGTACTACAGCGATCCGATCTCCATCAAGGACGGCGAGTTGTACCGGTTCAGCATCCGCGTTCGGACCGACGGTCCGCAGGTCAAGATTTTCCTGAAGCATTACGCCTGGCTTCCGGCCGGCCCGAACGAGAGTCAAGGGCAATGGCGCGAGACGCGACGCGCCCCTCTCAACTGCAAGGGCGAAAACCATCAGAAGGGCGAATGGTATACGTATACGCGCGATTTTCATCCGCATCGCGACGACCGGTTTGACCCCGTCATCACGCGCGTCGAGCTCTACGCCTATTGGCCGAAGGGCGTGGTGTATTTCGACGACGTGGTGTTGAAGAAGCTGAAGGATCGCCCGGCCGGTAAGGCGAAGTAGGCCGGCGGGGTGCGCCGCCGCAGGGCAAGGAGAGGGCGAATGGCAGAGATTCTGGTGCTGTACCACTCGCAGGAGCACGGTCACACGCATGCCATGGCCGAGGCCGTGGCCGACGGCGTGCGGTCTACCGGTGCGCACGTGCGCCTGATCAATACGAACGACGGCCGGATGGACATGGACGAGTACCGCCGGGCCGACGCGGTCGCGTTCGGAACGCCCGACTACTACAGCTACATCGCTGGCGGGTTGAAGGTGTTTCTGGACGACTGGCTGCTGGCCAAGCGCCAGGGCGAACCCGGTGGGCTGGAGGACAAGCCCTACGCGCTGTTCTATTCACACGGCGGCGGCGGGCGTGTCCGCGAGCCATTCGAGGCTCTGTTCGAACCAATGGGCTCCAAGGTTGGCGCAACGGTCGAGTCGTTGCGCGAGCCAACTGCGGAAGTCGCCGAGTCCTGTCGGCAACTCGGGCGCCAGCTGGTCGAGGCGGTCGGCAAGTGATCCTTCGCAAGGTCTTCCTTTGACTGAGATATGCGGCGGTCCGGGGCGAGGCGGTGTGAATCATCAGGGATGGGGACGCAGAGAAAGTGGACGATGATGCCTGAAGAATTGGACCGCGAACGTCGGCACCGTTGCGACTTTGCGCTGCTGGTCGTGCTGGCCGGGCTTGCCCGCCTGATGCCCATTATGTGGTTCACGCCAATCTACAGCGAGTTCAGCCAGTTTTTCTTTCCCTTCGCCGCTCTGAGCGAGGCGGGCGCCTATCCGTTCGTCGACTATTGGCTCGAGTATCCGCCGGTTTTCCCGTGGCTTTCCGTCGCCGTCTACAAGTTCGCCGCCTTGCTGGCGGGCGGGCTGAGCGGCACGGCGGTTACGCCGGTGGAGGTAGGCACCGTTCACAACCTGTACGTGGTGACGATGCAGGTCCTGATGGCGACGTTCGAGACCGCGAACATCGTGCTGATTTACGCGGTGGTCCGGGAGCGGTGGGACCGCCGCATGGCCTGCCGGGCCAGCTGGATTTTCGCGCTGCTGTTCTACCCGACCCTGGTGACCGTGTCATACTTCGACGGGTTCGTGTTGTTCTGGCTGCTGCTTTCCATCTGGTTATTTCTGCGTCGCCGGCCGCTCGGCTCTGCGGCGATTCTGGCGGTGGGTGTGATGGCCAAGATCATTCCGGTGGTTTTCTTGCCGGTCGCGCTTAAGTACCTGCCGACCTGGCGCCGACGGTTGGCCTATCTTGGCGTGTTTTTCATCGTGATCTTGGCCATCGAGGCGCCGTTCCTGCTGTCCAGCCCGCGCAAAGTGGCCACGTCGTACCGGGCCATGGCTCGGCGTAAGCCGTGGGAGACGGTGTGGGCTTTGTTCGAGGGTTATTACGGGTGCGGCGTGGTGGGGCCCGGGGCCGGTGATATAAGCGACGGCGCGCGGCGGCGCTGGGAAGCCCTGGCGGGGCCCAAGGTGTCGCGGCTGGCGGTGGTGTTGGGTGCGGTGCACATTCCGCAACGGCGCGAGCTCTGCCGACAGCGCACCCTGAGCCGGTTCGACGACCGGGTCGATTTCATCGAGCGCGCAAAGCAGGAGACCTTTTACCTGCTGATGGCCGTCCCGTTTCTGTTCGTGCTGGGTTACGCTTTCTGGAGGGGGCGGGCCGACTGGTCTCCGGAGAACATCCTGGTTTTCGCGCTGGCAGCAACCTGTCTTTTTATGATCTACTCCAAGGGCTGGAGCCCGCAGTTCCTCATCTATCCTCTGGCGCTGTGTCTGTTCGGGCTGGGGCGCTACGAAGGGCCCGTTTTCATCATCGCGCTGAGCCTGGTGAACTACGTGGAGATGCCGCTGTGGCTGGTGTGGCCCAGGCTGGCTGGCGGCGGGGGGCATGTGCTGCTCGAATTCGCGGTCGCCGTTCGCACCGTTCTGCTGCTCTGCATTCTTTACATCTGTCTGCGCCGGTTGTGCCCGCGCCGCTCGCCGGCTCCCTCGGCTTGATTCGTGCCGCGTAGCGACGTATAATCCAGTGGCTGAGATTCCGGCCCTCGTCCGGGGTGTGCAGATGAAGTCACTTATTGCTTTGGTCGCGATGCTTGTGCTGGTCACCGGCCCGGCTGTCGCAGACACCATCAAGTTCAAAGACGACGCCGAACTGAGTGACGCCCAGGTTGAGGTGGTGCGCGAGCACGAGCGGGGCGTCGACATCAAAGTTTCACACGGGACCGTCACCGTGCCCTGGAGCCGCATCAGGACCATTACCATCGACTTCGAGACACATCTCGGCAACATGAAGGCCGATGGGCGCGACACGCCGCGTGGGCTGCTCGACTTTGCCAATGTGCTGGTGCGCCACAAGATGCCAGACGAGGCCGCACAGGTTTGCACCCTGATTCTCGAGAAGGAGCGGATCGCCGAGGGGACGCTCCTCGCGGTGGCGGAGCACATGCAGGGGCAGAAGCGCTGGAAACTTGTCCAAACCGCGCTGGACCGGGTATTACGGCTCAACCCCGCCCGGCAGGACATCCGCAAGCGGCTGGATGAGGTCGCGAAGAACATCAAGGCGGCCGACCGGCAACCGGACAAGCAGGCCGATCAGCAGCCGGACAAACAGCCGGACAAACAGCCGGACAAGGAGCCGGACAAGCAGCCGGACAAGCAGCCAGACAAGCAGCCGGACAAACAGCCAGACCCGCCCAAGCTGCCCGAGGTGGTCGAGGGAATGGAAGCCGAGGACGACTGGGTGATCGAGGCCTGGGGCAACAAGGGCGACGCCACGGTCATCCCTCAGGGGCCGAAGAAGAACAAGGTGCTGAGCGTGGCCTACACCGGGACTGATAAGGACAAGGTGGCGGTGCGCGTCAGCGGGACCTGGGACCTGACCGATCAGCGCACCCTGTCCTTCGACGTGTGGAATGCCGGCACCCGCTCGCTCGGCCTGAGCGTCGCATTCAACACGATGCCAGGCTGGAAGTTCTCGGAGAGCATTGCGAAGAGCATCCCGCCTAAGAAATGGGTGACGGTCAGCCTGGACCTCACCCAGAAGCGGTTCAAGTGTGAAGAAAGCAAGTGGCGGAATATCAGCGAGTTGAAGAACCGTGACAACGTCAAGCAGATTATGCTGCTGGTCTACAACACCAGTAAGGAGGGGGTGATCTACTTCGACAATATCCGCTTCGTCAAGGCGGCCGACGCCGGCCCTTGATCGGGCCTCACCCTTGTTTCTCCGCCGGGTTCGCTACGGTGCCAGGTCCAGGTCGCCCGGCATGGGGGTCTCGGCGCTGCCGACCGTTTCGATGTCCGTCTCCTCGTTGCCCGAGCCGAACAGGATGGTGGTCTTGCCGAGTGAGATGAGATCGCCGAGCCGCAGGCTGAGTTCGGTCACACTCTCCCCATTTACTATAGTGCCGTTCGAACTTTCCAGGTCCCGGAGGCGGAAGCCGCCCTCGACCGGCTCGACGAGCGAATGGATGAGCGAGACGAACTCGTCGGTAACGCGTAGCCCGCAATCGCTGCCACGTCCGATACTGACTGGATGCTGGTCCACCTCTGCCGTAGCGCCCAAGTCCGGTCCGGAGATCACGCGAAGCACAGGCATGCGGCATCCTCGGGGCGACAACAGCGGCCGGTCTGCTTCCTGATGCCAAGCCGATTGTAGGCGGCCCGCCAGGGCCTGTCAATCGCATTTCCTCGCCGGTTATGCGGCCTGGCCCGTCGTGCGGGCGTTCCAAAGAAGGTTGACCGAAACAGGCCCGACAGGTATCATGACGGCAGAGCTTGGCGAGGTGCGACGCTCACGTCCGCGACGCGTATCCTTCTAGCGTAGGAGGAGCATGGACAACTTCAGAACGGTGGTGGCGGTGTTGGTCGTGCTGTTGGCCTTCACCGGTCTCCAACTGGCCGCGAACCACTCGCTCCGCCAGTCAGTCCGCGCCGATGTCCGCAAGCAGATCCGCCAGATCGAAGGGGCGGAGGCGCAGATGCTCCGCGTGAAGAAGCAGATCAGCTCCGCCGATGCGCAGATCAGGCAGCTCGACGGGGCGCTGGCCCGCCTGAAGGAGTCAGCCTCCGCGCTAGGTGCCTCCCTGGACGTCACAGTTCCGAAGCTGGCCGGGATGGCAAGCAAGCTGGGCGGTCTGGCGACCTCACTGGCAGGGCTGGAGGAAAAGGTTGCGGCGCTCGCCGCGGCGGTCGATGCCCTTCAGAAGAAGTTGGGTGCGGCCGACGGTGCGGCCGAGACGTTGCGCGGAACCCGCGCGGAAGTGCAGAAGCTTCGCGGCGACTTGGGCCGGGTCGAGGCCGATGCACGGTCGGCGACCAAGGAGGCCGCTGACGCGCGGGGTGCCGTTCGGGCGCTGCAAACGGATTTGGGCCGGCACCGTCAGGCGGTGTCTGCCGCGGCGCTGGGCAAGCTGCGCGATGATCTGGGCCGGCTGCAACAGGAGACGGGCAAGCTGGCCGTCGAGGTGCAGAGGCTGACGGCCGACCTACGGGCTGTCAAGGTGAAAGGAAACGGCACGTGAAGAAGCGGCATTTCAGCGAGGTGCCCGCCGCCGAGGTCCCCGCACCGGCGCAGGGCGTGAAGATCCGATGGGTGATTGACGAAACGATTGGGGCCCCGAACTTCGCGATGCGGCATTTTGAGATCGCGCCAGGTGGGCAGACGCCCTTTCACGAGCATGTGTGGGAGCACGAAGTATTCATCCTGTCCGGGATGGGAGTGGTGGTTTCCGATGGCGGCGAGACGTCGTTCGGCCCGGGCGACGTCATCTTTATGCCCGGCGGTGAGAAGCACAATTTCAGGAACACGGGCGACGAGCCAGTGACGCTGCTGTGTCTGGTGCCGCTAAGCTCGAAGGCCGCGCGCTAGTCGGTATCCGGCCGGCGGAGGCAGGCAATGAGGATGCAAGCATTAATGGTGCTGCGATTGGCCGCGCTGGCGGCCGCACTCGTCCTGCCCGGGACGGCCTTTGGGGCATCGCCCGAGGATGTGGTGGGGGCCGGAGACGGGTTCTTTCTTCGCAAGGAATACGACTTCGCGATCGACGAATACCAGAGCTTCTTGAAGCAGTTTCCGGACCACAAGGAGGCCGACCGGGCTCGGTACCAGTTGGGCGAGTGTCACTATCGGCTGAAGAAATACGACAAGGCGGCAGAGGTGTTCGGCGTGCTGTCAGCCAGGAAGCCGGCGAAGGCGCTGCGAGTCAAGACCCTCTACCGGCTGGGTGAGTGCCGGGCCCAGTTGCAGGAGTTTGACAAGGCGGCCGCGGCCTACGGCGAGTTAGTCGGGATGGCTCCCAAGGACCGCTTGGCACCGGCCGCGCTATACAGCCAGAGCGAGGCGTATTACGGGTTGAAGAAGTATCGGGAGGCTGCGGCTGCCTGCCAGAAGTTGGTGGAAGCGTACGGCGACAGCAAGTACGCGCCGGTGGCCCTTTATTCGTTGGGCTGGGCTCGGTTCGAATTGGGCGAATACGGGGACGCCGTGAAGGCGTTCGAGGGTGTGGTCGCTCAATATCCCAAGGAGGCGTTTGCCGGTCAGTCGCAGTTGAAGGCGGGGGAGTGTTTCTTCAAGCAGAAGGAGTTCCGCAAGGCGCTGGCCGCGTACGCCAAGGTGGTCGAGGACTTTCCGGGCAAATGGAGCGACGAGGCGCTGATGGGCGCGGGAAGTTGCCACTACGAGTTGAAGGCCTATGGTGAGGCGGCCCGTGCGTTCGAGAGTGTCGCTGAGAAGTACCCCAAGGAGCCGGACGCTCCTTTGGCCTTGTTGAACGCGGCGAATTCGCATTTGGCCGATGGCCAGGCCGCGAAGGCGGTTGTGGTCGCGGATCGGTTCGATGCGGCGTACGCGCAGAGCAAGGTTGCTCCGCGCGTTAAGGCGGCCCGGGCGCGGGCTTTGCTCAAGCTGGCCCGGGCGGGCGACGCGGCTCGGGCGTTTACCGCCGCCATCCAGGCGGGGCTGCCCAAGTTGGAGCAGCCCGCCGCCTACTTCGGGCTGGGCGAGGCGCTGTTCGGCGCGAAGAAATTCAAAGACGCGCTGACTGCTTACCGCTACGTGGTGAGCAAGTTCGGCGAGCATAAGCTGGCGGAAGACGCCGCCTACTCGATGGTGTACTGCCATGCGGAGCTGGGAGAGGATCAGCAGGCGGTCGAGCAGTGCCAGAGCTTCGCCCGAGCTCACCCCGACAGCCGCTTGATGGCGTCGGTGAAGCAGGTGGAGGGTGAGCACCAGTACCGGCTGAAGCATTACGAGGCGGCGCGCGATGCCTGTCTGGCCTCGCTGGCTCGCGATGCCAAGGGCGCATACGCCGACGACGCGATGTACAAGTTGGCCTGGGCGTATCGCCAGCTTGGCGATCACGGCAAGGCTGGCGCCCAGTTCCTCAAGCTGGCCGCCACGTTCAAGGCCAGCCCGTTCGCCGCCGAGAGCTTGTACCTGGCGGGCGAGTCCGCCGCGGTGCAGGGGCAGGTGGCGACGGCTGCCGGTCACTTCCGGGCTTGCGAGAAGAAATTCGGCAAGTCACCCTTCGCGTCCAAGGCTGGCTACCGGTTGGCTTTGTTGTATTACCAAACGCAGGACTACAAACAGGCGGCGGCTCAATTTAAGGGGTTCCTGGCGGCGCACCCACAGAGCGATCTGGTTAAGCAGGCGCTGGTGTATGCCGGCGAGTCGGCGTTCCAGCTCAAGGACTATGCGACGGCTCGGTCGCACTACGAGCGGCAGCTTCGCGACTTCCCGAAGGCCGGAGCCCAGTGGGCTGACGTGGCCATATACGGGGTGGCTTGGTGCGACCGGAAGGACGGCAAGATGGCTGTCGCTGTTGACGGGTTCCGGCGCGTGCTCAGCCGTTTCCCGAAGAGCAAGCTGGTGCCTGAGAGTTCGTATTGGGCGGCGCGCAGCCTCGAGGATGACAAGAAATTTACTGAGGCGGCCGCGGCGTTCAAAGATTTTGCTGAACAGCACCGCACCCACGCGCTTGCCGAGGAGGCGGCGTACCGGACAGGGAGTGCGCTGCTCAACGCCGGTGAGTATCAGCAGGCGGTCTCGGCCCTTGAGACGTTTATCGAGGCCAGTCCGAAGTCCAAGCTGGCCGACAACGCGACCTATGACTTGGCGTGGTGCCACAAGAGCCTAAAGCAGCCGGGCAAGGCCATTGCGGCCTATGAGAAGTTGATTGACACGTTTCCCGACAGTGACGTGCAGGCCCACGCGTTGTTCGACCTGGGGAACCTGTTGTTCGACGCGAAGCGGTTCAGCGACGCTATTGCCCGTTACGAGGCCGCCGCGGCGAAAGGCGAGAAGATCCTTCAGCACAAGGTCTATTACAAGCTGGGGCTGGCCTGGGCTCGGGAGAACAAGCCGGAGAAGGCCGCGGACGCGTTCTCCAAGCTGATCGCTGAATGCCCGCGAAGCGAGTTGTTGGCTGAGGCTCACTACCGGTACGGTCTGGCGCTGAAGGATCAGGGGAAGCTGGCGGGTGCCGTGGACGCCTTTGACAAGGCCATCGCCGCCAAGCCGAAGGACGAGCTGACCGAGTTCGCGATGTTCCATGTCGCCGAGTGTCATCGCGAGCAGAAGAACTGGGCGAAGGGGCTTGGAGCTTACAAGGCGGCGATTGAGCGGTTTCCGCAGAGCCAGCTGATCCACAAGATGCGCTATGGGCAGGGGGTGTGTGCTCAGAACCTCGGAGCGTACGCCGATGCGGTCGAGGCCTACCAGGCGGTCTACAACGCGGTCAACACGGTGACGGCGGCCCGCGCCCGTTACGGCGTCGCCGAGTGCAGCATGCTGCAAGGCAAGTTCAAGGAGGCGATGAAGGCGTTTGCCCTCATCGAGATATTGTATGGATACGCGGAGTGGCGCGCGGCGGGTCTCTACATGGCCGGGCAGTGTGCCGAGAAGCTGAAAGACGTGGAGCGCGCCCGCAAATACTACAAACGGATCATCGACGAAGAGGACTTTCGCGCTACGTCTTACGGTGCGAAGGCGAAAGTGGCGCTGGGGGGTCTCTGAACACAGCTAAATGAAACCGAATCTACGCGGCATCACCATCCTGGGGCAGGTCGGCAACGGTGCCGGCAGTGTGGTCTTCAGGGCCAGGGACGAGCAGAGCGGAGAGTTCCTCGCGGTCAAGAGCGTGACTCGCGAGATCGTCCGTGAGATACAGAAGTTGGCCCCGGTTCCTGAATACGGCGGGGATCCTCGCAAGATGCTCCGCGTCTACATCGCCCAGGTCCGCAACGAATGGCGGATCGGCT
>Ga0272441_10006655_pt1 | contig 19217 bp, 9 predicted proteins | sample SSMProp6N_FD_193582 | JGI IMG/M metagenome (GOLD analysis project Ga0272441, IMG submission 193582) | Marine sediment archaeal communities from Little Sippewissett salt marsh, Falmouth, MA, United States - SSM-Prop-6N | ecosystem: Environmental > Aquatic > Marine > Wetlands > Sediment ... | reverse complement strand
CGGAATCGGCGAATTAGTAAAACTGACCGATGTGCTGATAGCCTCGCGCAATTTTGCAGCGCAATTTACTGGGGAGACTGATCTGGAGAGAGCAATACATGCAATGCGTTCACAAGGGCCTGAGATCGTCGGGATTACATTGGGTGATGAAGGATGCATACTGTCATGGGAAAACAAAACTCTCCGCAGATCGGCCCTAAAAGTAGATGTAGTGGACACTACAGGGGCAGGCGACGTCTTTCATGGTGCTTTCATATATGGGTTGTTCAAAAACTGGCCCATGGAGAAAACTGCTGAATTTGCCAATGCTGTGGCAGCGATGAAATGCAGGAAGCTGGGTGGTCGCGCAGGAATACCCACACTTGACGAAGCAATGAAGTTCCTGAATGTTGATGGATAATAGTATTGACACGAGCGGATTGTTATACTATAATACCAAAAGCGATGGCATGTTTCATTTTTAGTATTAAATGGCGCTGGAGGCTTATATCGGATTACTGATTAGAATCTCTTGGTTGACGTAGGAAAAGGGAGGATAGGTTGATGGCCACAAAGTTCTATTTCGATTTCAGGGATATGTTTCGGGCTGGTCGTTTGGGCTTCAGAGGAAAGAAAATGATGATGCATTTTCTTGGCCTTATGCTGGGTTATATAATATACGAAGCTTTGACGTATTTAAGCCTACTCGGCAGTGGCATAGCCAGCGATTTCTGGGGGAGCTACGGTCTGCGCCCGGTGTTTTTCATGGCAGGGAAATTAACCACAACTCTACCATTGGCCACAATTATTGTGATGTTAGTGGGTATTTTCATATGGTTAATCATATACTACCTGTTTAGCACAGCAGTGGCGAAGGTGGCCATCGAAGAGTTGCGCGGCAACGACTTCTACGGAATGAAAGATGCCCTTAAATTTGCCAGCAAGCGATGGAAAAGCATATTTGTGACCATGCTGGCTCTGATCGGCATTCTCATTTTCTGCCTTTTCTGGCCTTCGCTGGTAGGCCTGCTGGATCTGATCCCTGGAGTGGAGCAAGCCGCTGAGCACTTCGGGGCCCCAGTGACCACTTTTCTTACCATACCTGTGTACTTCATTGGGCTTTTCCTGGTACTACTGGTAGTTGTTTTCCTATTCGGACTGATTTTGATCCCGTCTATTGTCGCGGTAACGGGTGAGGATGTGTTTGAGACGATATATCAATTGTTCTCTACCATCTGGAATCAGCCCTGGCGGCTTGTCATATACGAATTGCTGCTTCTTTTTGTGAAGGCACTAGGGACTGTTATATTTGCAGCCATAAGTTTTATTGGCATGTGCATGGCGTTTCTTCCATCAATGCTGTTGGCGAAACAGGAATCCTATTACTTCGCGAATGTAGTTGTCAGGTCGTTAAAGATAGTTGGAATGGACTACCTGATCCAGTTTGTCCCAAATGCTAAACTCGGCGTTTCCATGCCATGGACATTGGATGTAGCCACTTTTTTCCTCTTCTCTTCGCTGATTATGATCGCGGCCATAGTCATAGCCTATCTACTCTCTATGATGTCGTCAGGATATACTATCCTTTACGTTATCCTTAGAAAGAAAACTACCGACGAAGATATGCTGGATATTGAAGAGGAAGAAGAAATGGAAACAATGACAGAGGAAAGCGCAGAGGAAGAGAAAGAAGAAAAAGAAGAATAGGAGGAAGATGCAAAGCATAGGACGCGAGGCTTTAGACTGGAAATTTTTTCCCTGTCTTACGTCTTGCGTTCTGTGTCCTGTGTTTTGATAGAAAATGCTTCAGTCAGTTTTGACAAGAGTTTTCGGCAGCAAACATGAAAGAGATGCAAAGAAGTTCCAACCTCTGGTAGACCAGATTAACGCTCTGGAACCCTCACTTAAAACGCTGTCGGATGAACAGTTAAGAGCTAAAACAGATGAGTTCAAGAATCGCCTGGCAAAAGGAGAAACGCTGGACGATCTTATGGTGGAAGCCTATGCAGTTGTCAGAGAGGCCGCTATACGCACTCTGGGACAGCGTCATTTCGACGTTCAGGTAATAGGTGCGATAGTTCTTCATCAGGGAAACATAGCGGAGATGAAAACCGGCGAAGGTAAGACTCTCGCATCCACCATGCCCGCTTACCTCAACGGCCTTACCGGGAAAGGTGTCCACGTAGTGACACCCAACTATTATCTGGCCTATCGCGATAGCGAATGGATGGGATCTATTCATAGGTTTCTGGGGCTGAGTGTAGGTTTGATCCTTCACGGTATGAGCGTAAAAGATGGTAAACTGATCCAGAAAGAGATGACCGTAGAGGAACGGAAAAAAGGCTATGATGCCGACATCACCTACGGGGTCAACGACGCTTTTGGTTTTGACTATCTGCATGACAACAAAGCTATAAGCGCGGACATGCGTGTTCAAAGAGAACTGAATTACGCCATAATAGACGAAGTCGATTTTATCCTTGTAGATGAGGCCCGTACTCCGCTGATCCTATCCGGTAGAGCACAGAAGTCAGCCGATCTATATTACACAATCAACCGCATCATCCCCCGCCTCAAGCGCGAGACAGATTATGAGATAGATGAAAAGGGCAAATCCAGAGGAACGGTTGTGCTTACTGATGATGGTGTCAAGCAGATTGAGCGCCTATTAGGAATTAGCAACCTCTATGACATGAAGAATATAGGCGTAGTACATCATGTGGAACAGGCTCTGGCAGCTCATGCACTCTATAAGCGCGACGTGGATTACGTGGTGAAGGAAGGCAAAGTGTTGATTGTGGACGAATTCACCGGCAGAATACAGCAGGGCCGGCGATGGAGTGATGGACTACACCAGGCCATTGAAGCCAAAGAACGCGTCAGAATCGAGGAAGAGAACCTATCAACGGCAAGAGTAACGTATCAGAATTACTTCCGACTCTATAACAAACTTTCAGGCATGACGGGTACAGCCGAAACTGAAGCTGCGGAGTTCTCCGAAATATATGATCTGGACGTTGTAGTCATACCCACCAACAGGCCTATGGTCCGTGAAGACCACCCAGATCTAATTTACAGGACTGAGAAGGAGAAATTTGACGCTATAATAAAGGAGATCGTGCAGATGCACGATATTGGCCGCCCGGCTCTGGTGGGCACAAGGTCTATCGAAACCTCCGAACGTCTGGGCAACCTGTTGAAGAAAGAGCATATACCACATCACGTCCTCAACGCAAAATATCACGATAAGGAAGCTGAGATAATCTCCCATGCAGGTGAGTTTAAGGCAGTGACTATAGCTACCAATATGGCAGGTCGCGGCGTCGATATTGCCTTGGGAGAGGGCGTTCTGGAAGCTGGCGGATTGCACGTCATAGGCACAGAGCGCCACGAATCACGTCGCATTGATAATCAATTGAGAGGCCGTTCAGGCCGTCAGGGCGACCCGGGATCATCCCGCTTTTTCCTCTCGCTGGAAGATGAGCTGATGCAGAAATTTGGCTCTCAAAAGCTTTCAAACACTATGGAATGGCTCGGAATGAAAGAAGGTGTTCCTATAGAACATCCCTGGGTCAGCAAAGCCATAGGGAATGCCCAAAAGCGCGTCGAGGGATATAATTTCGAGGTCCGCAAGCACGTCCTAAAATATGATGATGTAAGGAATACGCAGCGTTCGGTGATCTACGAACAGCGAGACATGGTTTTGGAGGGTGAAGACCTCAAAAACGAGATACTGGATATGCTCCATGACGTGGTGGATGGCTACCTGGATATGTATATCGGTAAAGGAATTGACAGAGATGACTGGGATGTCCAGGGGCTGACAGACTGGGTAAATCAGACATTCATGGTGGATATATCCAGGTGGGTTCCAAAACCGGAGAATATGTCATACGAGGAAATAAGGGAAAAGCTACTGAAAACTCTACTTGGGCTTTACGAGGAGCGGGAACAGCAGATAGGCTCAGAGACAATGCGCAAACTTGAGCGTTTTGTCATGCTGGACCGCATTGATGATCACTGGGTGGATCATCTTTATAATATGGATTATATGGAGGAAGGCATACACTTCCAGGCTTATGGTCATAAAGATCCTCTGGTGGAATTCAAACGAGAGGGTCATGAGATGTTTTCGGCCATGATCGAAAAGATCAAAGAAGAAGTCGTAGAATATATATTCAAAGTCCAACTGGTGGAGGAATCGGAAGAACAAGACTCGTCGCGAAGACGAAAGCCACAACGGAGGCGTGCTGGAGGACGTCAATCGGCAAAATCACGGGAAAAACCGGAACCAGCCACCGTTGCAGTTCACAGTGAAATTGGTAAAGTTGGCAGAAATGATCCATGTCCGTGTGGAAGCGGTAAGAAATATAAGAAATGCTGTGGGAGGTAAAAAACGTTGATCGACAAAGAACTTCTTGATATTCTGGCCTGTCCAGCCTGTAAGGGTAGTATCGTATACGATCAGAAGAATGAAAAACTAAACTGCCAGAAATGTAATAGACGCTATCCTATCCGTGACGGTATCCCGGTTATGCTCATAGATGAAGCAGAATTACCTGGGAAAAAGGAGGGCAGCAAACAAGAATAAAAATGTAGCAGCAGAAGATCGGCACTCCAATTGCTATTTTTAGATGCTCTTCTCACCGCGATTTTATATATAGACCCGGGAATCTTTATGGCATTTTCGGATCTTTATATGTAGGTTTGCCTTTTATCCTTGACTTTCTCGATATATTGGTGCTAAACTACTTTACGCCTTAACCATGTTGAGACAAGATACATCAGTTTGCATCTGCTCAAATCTCGCAGGAAATGATCGTTTATAAGTTTTAATCGTTTTGAATGCTTTATAAATTTCATCTGGTATAGTAAGACAGGGAGTTATTATGTTGAAATATGTTAGATTAATCTTAGCAATAATCTTCATACCGATAGTCCTGGCTCATTTTTCATTGAGCCCATCTCCTGCTATAGCTCAAGGTGATGTTCCTGCGGCGACAGAATCGGGGAAAGCCAAACCGGATGCTCAATCTGATGAAGCAACGGACGTTAGCACCCCTGAAACATCACAAGCAGATTCTGATACCCCTGTAACACCAGATGAGGCCTCTGTCGAGGAAGTCATTGAGGAAGAACAGGAAGAGCCGGAAGAGCCGGAAGAGGAAAAAGAGGAGCAAGCTGCCAGTAAAGAAGCTGATGAATTGCCCAAGAGATTTGGATATAATTTCTTCGCCGGCGCAAGAAGAAGAATAAGGAAACTTGAGGAGATACTTGAGTCTGGCGAAACACTGTCAGAATCACAGATACAGGTTCCAGCCAGGCAAGTTCCACAAAGGCAGGTCATACCAAGTCAAACCTCATTAGACCGAATTTCGCCGGAACAGAGCACAACAAGGCAGACTCTGACAACGCCAGCAGTATCAACTGCAGCGGACGCTATCTCAGGATTTGTTGGCCCGGTAGAGATGATGGGTTCCAACGTCGTTGCTACTGTTCCCTCCAAGTACGTTCTGGGTCCAGGAGACAAAATAACACTCAAATTCTGGAGTGAGGCTTTGGAGCTTCAGGTAGTGCCGCTGATAGTTGATTCTAAAGGTGAGCTTATACTCCCAGGTGGTGCAGGAAAGATGGTTGTGAGAGGCATGACCCTTGTACAGTTCCAGGAAGCTGCCAGGGAAGTCCTGACCAGAGTGGCATACAAAGACCTGAAACTCACTGCAACGCTGGATGAGCTAAGAAGTATTCGGATATTTATATATGGAGAGGCCTTCAGACCCGGAAGTTATGCTGTAAGTGTTGTCACTACGCTTTTCAACGCATTATATATGTGCGGCGGGCCCAGCAATAACGGTTCATTAAGGGATATAAAACTTCTCAGGGGTAAAGAAACCATATCTGTGGACTTCTATAAGGTATTGATGGATGGTGATTCAAGCCAGGATTTAAGCCTTGATGCGGGGGATACCATATTTATACCACCGGTCGGGAGAACAGTGACCATATCCGGGGAAGTGAGAAGACCTACTGAATATGAGCTAAAGGAAGGCGAGAATCTGTTGGAACTTATCTCTATGGCAGGAGGCATTAGGCCCAGCGGATTTCTCCAGAGAGTGCAGATAGATTCAGTTCGTCCCGGCAGTGAAAGGATTATCCTGGACGTGGATCTGTCAAGCGGATTGAATTCTAACATCTTTGACGGCGACACTGTCAAAGTATTCTCAATACCATCAGAGCGGATGAATACCGTCACCTTAGAAGGTAAAGTGAGGATGCCGGGAGTATACGAGTTGAAGGAAGGTATGCGGGTATCTGACTTGATACAGGCAGCCCAGTGGCTTCTTGGGGAAGCTCATATGGAAAGAGCTGATCTTTTGAGGCTGAATCCCGACAAAAAGACCACAAAACTTGTTCCTGTCAATTTGTCCAAAGCACTTGCAGGCAATAATGAACACAATATAAGGCTGGAACAATGGGATAGGCTTATCGTTTACTCGAAGTGGGATGTGAAGTGGATAGCAGATAGAGTGGTTAATATTCAAGGTGCTGTAAAGCGTCCTGGTTCCTATGAAAGATCAGATGGTATGGCAGCTAGTGATCTGCTGATGCTGGCAGGCGGAACAATGCCAGATGCCTATCTGGATAAAGCTTTTCTAATGAGGTTGGATGAAAGGGGCGAGTTAGCAAAAAGCATCCCGGTAAATCTTAGGGATTCTGAGAGTTCTCCTCAGCTAAAGGACGGAGACACGCTGTTGATATACACATATCGTGAGGCCAGATGGGAACCGCTGAGGCTTGTATCTATAGAAGGAGCTGTTCAGAACCCCAGGTCATATTCCAGAGTTGACGGTATGAAGGTCTCCGACCTGATGGAAATGGCCGGTGGACTTCTCCCGAGCGCATATCCTGATAGAGCACTGCTGTTGAGGCTGGATGAGAGAAGTCAGATGACGTTAGGTTTCTTCATAAGCCCCAAGCTCGTTCTCCAGGACGATCCCCAGAATAACCTGAACCTTAAAAACGGCGACAGGCTTAAGATTTACACATATCAGGAAGCGACGTGGGAACCTGAAAGACAAGTAACCATAGTAGGAGCCGTTCAGAACCCCAGAATATTTGACAGAATCGAGGGAATGCGGGTATCCGATCTGATCTATGAAGCTGGTGGACTGCTCCCTAATGCATACTTGGAGAGAACCCATGTAACAAGATTTACATCCGATCATGAGACTTACGTTACAATTCCTGTAAATCTTACCAAAGTGTTTTCAGGTGATAATGAAGCGGATATTCTGCTTCAGGACGAGGATCTGCTGACCATCTATACACTGCGGGAAGCTCAGTATAAACCTTCCAATACCGTGACTGTCTATGGCGCTGTCCAGAGGCCGGATGTATATATAAGGACTTTAGGTATGAAGCTGTCAGACCTTTTATTCATTGCCGGCGGTCTACTTCCTGGTGCATACAAGGAAGCTGAAGTAACTCGAATAGATGATGACGGAAAGGCTTTCATACAGACATTGGACGTGATAGCATTAGTAGAGGGAAACGACTCTCAGGATATTCTGCTGGAGGATGAGGACGTGGTGTCTGTCAGGAGGCAGACCGAATTTCTGGACACGTTACGTAATGTCATAATATTGGGGGAGGTAAAATATCCCGGAAACTATGCCTTAAAGCATGGAGAAAGATTAAATGATTTGATAGAACGGGCTGGGGGATTGACCGATCGGGCTTACCCAGAAGCATCAGTTATTACCAGAAATATAGAATATCTGGTTCTTGATGAGCAGGCGAATAGCTCACAACAGGTAAGAAGGCTCCGCAATGACTTAAATCATATGAAATACCAAAGGGAAGTCGCCAAAGCGTTGTTGATAGAACAGAGATATAGTGGAAACCGGGAACGGTCAGGACTTATTTCAAATCTTCTTTCTTCTTCGGATGCAGAAACTGCTGTCGAAGCATATGCAGGACAAAGTACCGTGGCGGATATAGCTGAAATTGCTGCTGTATCGGCCATTCCGGAACAGGCTGAGGCCGCGGCCGGCGAGATAGAAAGCCTGGATCGTTCGTATCAGTTTACGCTGGTTACACCGGCTAGAAGAATAAATAGCTTCCTTCCAACTGGGCGCGTGATAGTGAATCTGAAAGACGCAATGAGCCGCCCCGGCACAGAGAGCGATATTATTCTGGAAAACGGTGACAGGATAATAATACCGCCTGTACCAGCCATTGTTTCCATATCCGGGGCTGTCATTCAGCCATCATCTCTTGTATACATCAAAGACACAAGCGTAAATGACTACATAGAAATGGTCGGTGGATTTGCCGAAGATGCTGATAGGGAATCAGTATATGTTATTAAAGCAAATGGAATGGTTGTAAAAGGAGACAAAACCGTGCTGTCGCCAGGGGACATGATAGTCGTTTCTACAAAGGTCATGGTTGACAAAGTTACCGACAGATGGGGACAGGTTATAGGCGCCCTCAAGTTTACAGTTACAACTCTGGCAATGGCCTACACGATCAAACTGATCCTTGAACAGGTGAAATAGATATGAGAATGCAAGAACCGCAGATACAGTTGATTGAGAACCATCCTGAATCTCAGGGCACTATTGGTAGCTTGTGGTATATACTTAAGAAGAAATGGTGGCTAATTCCTCCTTGTATCGTTATTACAATCAGTTTTGCCTATTATCTCACCAAATCACCAGGATTCTATAAGGCAACTGCTGTGGTAAGAAGCCCAACAGCATCAACTTTCAGAATCGATAGGAACTCAGCTCTCTCCAGGCTGCTTGGCTCACAAGCATATGGCTCTTTGTCAACTGAAGTAGAAATAATCAAGGGAAGAGAATTGGCTGGAAGAGTCATTGAAAAACTAGGATATGCCAAGAGATCAGAAACTCCTGAACAGCAATGGCGGATGATGATACTCGGATTACAGGCGCGCTTACAGATAGAACGAAAGACTATGACAAGCCTTATAGAGATAACAGCGAGTAGCATGTCTCCTAAAGAGGCAACGGATATAGCTAACGCTGTAGCAACCGAATATATTGAGCTATATAAGAGATTCAAAGAAGGGACATGGAGAAATCTGATAGACCAAATGGATATTGAGCTGCAAACAGTTAAAGCAGATCTAGTGGCATCCAGAAAACGGCTTTATGATTATGCGGAGCGCGAGGGTCTTACCACTGCTTATGCTTCTCTCCTGGGTGAGACTCAATACTACGGAGTATCGGATAGTCCACAAAATGCCATTAACCTCAAGTCCAACATCGAGGCAATGGAACTTGAGTTGGAAGTGAAGAAGAAGAGTCTCGGAAATGCAAACCCGGGAGTGGTTATTCTGGAAGACAAGATCGCAGTGAGCAAGCTCAGGCTGGAGCAGGTAAAAAAGGAAGCTGATGAGAGCTATGATAAGCAATTCGATCTGACAAATGTTGCAGCAGAAGTCATGTTCAACCGGCAATTATATACCATACTTATGTCAAGACAGCAAGAGCTGAAAGCACAGTATCTCATGCAGTTGCAGCAACCAGAACTGGTCGAAAATGCATGGGAGCCGCTATGGCCCAGTAAGCCAAACAGAAGGCCGGTACTTTTAATGTCTGCATTCGTAGGACTTATCGCAGGTCTGGGATTAGCCTTGATTATAGAATATATGGACAACTCCATACACACTACTGAAGATATGGCAAGATTTACCGGACTCCCTGTCCTCGGAAAGATTCCCAGACTGGGAAAGGGCAGGAAAATACCCAAAGGCAATGCACTTATTACATATAATGGTGTAAAATCCACCCGAAAGTCCTGGATCATGGAGTCCTATAGGCAATCATATAGAGCTTTCCAGCTGAAAGTGATGGCGACTTTCAACGGTAACGGAAGAGGCATTCTCCCTGAATATAGTGAAAAGACGGAAAACAATAAGCCACAGGGATTGACGATGCTAGTAACAAGCTCAGTACCCAACGAAGGGGCATCGTTGGTTGCAGCAAACCTGGCTATATCCATATCACAGATAGGGAGAAAAGTTCTCCTGGTAGATACAGATTATCGCTATCCTACTCAGCATAAACTCCTGGGTTTAGACGCTAGAGCGGGATTAGCCGATATGCTAACAGGAGAAATAACCTGGGATCAAGTGGTAAGCAAATCATCAATAGATAATCTGTCTGTAATTGTCTCCGGATGGGAAGGCAAGCAGTTCGATCTTTCGGCAGTTCTAAGTTCCAATGAGATGATAGATTTCATAAACTGGGCGAGAGAGAAATTTGATGTGATCATATTCGACTCACCACCAGCAGTTCTGGCATCAGAATCGCTGGCTATTAGCTCAAAAGTGAGTGGTGTGGTGCTGGTGGTAAGGGCAAACACTACTGAAAAGGACGTCGTGCTTCAGGCAAAAGAGACGATACAGGACTCCGGTGGTAATATTGTTGGGACAGTGCTGACTTTCGCAGCAGATGGAGAGAAAAGCTACAGGAACTATTTTCGCAAGTAAGAGTTCTAAAGAGTTTCTGTAGAAATTCTCATATAAACCTGATTATTGCTATTCTTTCAGATCATTTGTCTGCTATTATCTTTTAACCAAACATTTCTTCTAACCTACCAGATGTGATGGATTGCTTCCGATTAATACCATCATGCTTTCAAATCACGTTTTTCCTTACACTTTAAAGAACTGCATTTTTGAAGCCCATATCAGGGCAGGACAAGAATATTCTGCCTATCGGGGTTCGACATCAGGGCTTTCCAGTCCCGACGCTTCAGTCAAACTGGTATATCCTTTTCTGGATTACTATAGCCTGAGCAATTTTTGGTTGAGATTCTCTGTTTATATGTTATAATGCAGTATCTCGAAGAGTTATGGAATAACAGAGAGGTCAAGTATAATTTAAGATGAAGCTTATATACGTTGTAGTTATTTGTCTGTTGAGCTGTTTATCATTTTCCGTGGCATTGGGATGCATGTATACTGCCCGGGATGTGGGATTTGTTGATATTAGGCCTGCTCCCTACCACCTGTACTTCTATATCCGAAATAACACACCTGAGGACTTGGTATCTACTTTCAGACAAATATCCTATGCTGCTCTTATGGACAGCAATATTCAGGTGGAAACAATCAACGTTGATAAGCGAGAGAGCTATCAGACTTCTGAAGGCAGCGCCACAGATGATGGGGCAATGAGATATCTGGAGTTCTGGGAGCTACAATCTTTCCCTGCCGCGGTTTTAGTTTCACCAGAGGGCCAATCCCTTGTATTGCCCATTTCCATCCCGGACAAACCCTTCAAGGAAGCAGTTTGGTCTGCTATGGAGAGTATTGTCATCTCCCCAAAACGTAAGGAAATTCTCTCATCCATTGTCGATTCATATTGTGTAATTCTGCTTATCCAGGGGGGTAACGCTGCCGCTAATGAGAAGGCCCAGGCAGCAGCATCCGGCGCGATCGCAGAAATCAAAAGAATGATGAGTCAGATGACCAAACCCATTGAGAACCCCCCTCTTCTCATCGTAATCCCAACGGAACTATATTCTCAGGAGAGAGTACTGCTCTGGAGCCTGGGTATAAATGGGAAAGGAATAGACGATCCCCATTTGGTATTGCTTTATGGAAAAGGTCGTCGCATCGGCCCTTTCTTTAAGGGCGAGAACATAACACAGAACGGAATATTCAACATACTTTCTTTGATAGGTTCCTCTTGCGAATGTGGACTTGATAAAGGATGGATGCTGGACACTATGATCCCGCTCCGATGGGATAGGAAGCTCCAGTCTGAAGTGGTCAAGCAACTCGGTTTCGATGCTGAAAGCCCAATGGTCAAGACGGAAATAAGCCAGATACTATCCATCGGACAATCTTCAGAACCCGGTAGATCATTGGAAAGCGGCAAGTTCGAGGAATACAGCGAGCAGGTAGTAGAGCTTGAGAGCTTACCAACGGCGGCTACAGTATCTCCTGCTCAATTTCGCCAATTGGTCAGCCCTGATCCCGATACCTCTAAAACTGTCATTCGTCCTTACCAAAAGGTATTATCAGTCGCTATCGGCATGGTTGTGCTGATTTTGGCCGGCGGCGTATTCATCATATTGCAGACACGACGGAGGACATCATGAGAACACCTTACCTTATTCTAAAAGAAATCACTCACAGAAAACTAAATTTCCTGCTTAGTGTGTTGGCAACTTTGACGGCTGTGGCGTTGTTTGTAGCTTTTTTCACAACAGGGCAGGCCTCCAGGCGTGAAACGACACGCCTGATGCGCGATATAGGATTTAACCTGCGCATAATACCCAAAAAGACTGACATGAACACCTTCTGGACAACGGGATTTTCAGAATATACTATGCCTGAAGAATACGTCGGTTATTTCGCTGATCGTGAAGACATTTCTTACAATCATTTGATAGCTACCCTTCAGGAAAAGATCACGTGGCGCGGCAGACAAGCCATTCTGACGGGCATAGCACCAGAGGAAGTGATACCTCCTGGTAAAGTAAAACGCCCCATGACTTTCACAATGGAGCCAAAAACCGCCTACACAATCGAGCAGGGAACAGTTTACATAGGATTTAATCTGGCTAATGGCCTGGGGATAAGTAAGGGCGATAAGATTGATGTTCTCGGCAAATCTTTCACTGTAGCGCGACATCGACCTGAAACCGGCAGTGATGATGATATTCGCATATACGCACATCTCCGGGATGTGCAAAGTCTCCTTAACAAAGAGGGTCGGATCAACGAAATAAAGGCGCTGGAATGTGTATGTTTCGATCCCAACAAGGACTCCCTTACCATTCTAAGAGAGGAGCTTGAGCAGGTGCTGCCAGAGGGAAAGTTGATTCAGATTCGATCCATCGCTAAGGCGCGTGAGAAACAGAGACTGATGGTAGATGAATATTTCTCGCTTATTATGCCAATAGTGTTGGTTGTATGCGCCGCATGGATCGGCGTTCTGGCCATGATGAACGTGCGGGATAGACGGTATGAGATAGGTGTTATGCGGGCGTTAGGCTATGGCTCTGGTAGAATTACATTGCTTTTCCTGGGCAAAGCACTTGTGATTGGAGTTATTGGAGCCGCTGTTGGATTTGGCATCGGGATGTGGATCGCTCTGAGGTTTGGCCCCGAAATATTCCAGATCACAGCAAAGGCAATTAAGCCTATATACAACCTGTTGGGATGGTAGCTTATTGCCGCACCGGTATTCGCGGCTATCTCGAGCTTTATTCCGGCGATAATCGCTGTAACTCAGGATCCGGCTGTCATACTAAGCGAAGAATAAAATGAGGGCGGAGTGTTCATATTATGGTTAGTCTTGAAAACGTCAGTAAAATATACCGAACCCGACGTGGCGAGGTGAAAGCTCTGGATGAGTTCAGCCTTCAGATCAAAGAGGGCGAATTCGTGGTCGTCCGAGGTCACAGTGGCAGTGGAAAGACAACGCTGCTGTTGGCTGTTGGCGGGATGCTCCGACCGACAAAAGGTCAGATCATCGTGGACGGAGATGATATATATGCTATGAGCGAGCGGAAGAGGGCGGTATTTAGATCGGAGAATGTAGGGTTTGTATTTCAGATGTTTCATCTGGTGCCCTATCTGAACGTTATTGAGAATGTTCTTCTATCATCCCACGGCAGCAGGAAAAAGCGCGTGGAGGCAGAGGAACTGCTGGAACGCCTGCGTATGGAGGGCAGAGAGTATCACAGACCATCCGAACTAAGCGCTGGTGAAAGACAGCGCACGGCCATAGCGAGAGCAATGCTTACACGTCCCAGGATCATTCTGGCGGATGAGCCTACCGGCAATCTCGATCCTGAGAACGCCGGTGAAGTTATAGGGTATCTGTCGGAGTTCCACAGGGATGGCGGTACCGTGATCGTGGTTACGCATGGACTCATGGCAGATGACTATGCTAACCGGATAATTCATCTGCGGGAAGGCCGTATTGAGGAGAGTAGTAATAGTAAATGATCAGAAGTCAGCGACCGGACTTGATGCTGCATTCTATTCATCGAGGTCGCTGATTATGAAGTTTATACAACGGAGGTTCAAAATTGAAAGTCAGATGTCAATCAGGCAGGGGTATTATCCTTATCAGTTTTATCTGTTTTACCATCTTTACCACATCCTTCGGTATGGTGAGTGCTGAAGAATGGAGCACCTACCGACATGACAATAACCGGAGCGGCGTCACGGACGAATTGCTGATCCCGCCGCTGTCTCTGCGCTGGACATTTGAGCCTGCTCATGCCCCCAAAGCTGCCTGGATGAAGCCGGCGGAAGAGTTGCAGAGAATGCACTTCGACAGCGCGTATCACGTAACTGCTGCCAACGGAATGGTCTACTTTGGCTCCTCTGTGGACAATAAGGTCTACGCGGTGAGTGCCGAGACTGGTGAAGTGGTCTGGACGTTTTTCACGGAAGGCCCTGTCCGCTTCGCGCCCTCGATCCGGAAGGATCGGATTTACTTCGGTTCGGACGATGGATATGTATATTGTCTCAGGGCCAAAGACGGCAAGCCTATGTGGAGATACAGAGCCGGACCTAGCGATGAGAAAGTGATCGGTAACGGAAGGATGATCTCCCTGTGGCCTGTCAGAACCAGCGTTCTGGTTGACGATGGAGTGGTTTATTTCGGTGCTGGGGTCTTTCCCTATGAAGGTATCTACATCTGCGCTTTGAAATCAAGCGACGGAAAGGTTATATGGAAAAATGACACCTTGGGTGATCGCTCTCATGAATTGGCCTTTGGTGGCATATCGCCTCAAAGCTATTTGGCGGCCTCGGAGAACGTTCTTTATGTTCCTTCTGGTAGGGCCATGCCAGCAGCCTTTGACAGGGAAAGCGGACGGTTTCTCTATTACTGTTCGCCCGGCGGCAAGGTCGGAGGCACATGGGCGCTGGTGACAGAAGGCGAGCTTATCGCAGGGGTGGATTTGTCCGGGACTCCTGCCAAAAGGGTATACGACGAAAAGACCGGAAAAAGAAAGGGCGACGCGTACGCGTGGTTCCCGGGGATTGATATGGTGGTGACACCAGATACGGCTTACATACTCTCAAAGGATGGAATTCACGCTATTGACAGAGCAGAATATCCGGAGGCCAACAAAAGATTATCTGCTTTAAGGAAAGAAAGGCAGGAACTGGGAACGATACTGACGGATTTGCGGGGAAAGCTTTCCGAAGCAACTGACAAAGCTGCAGCCGAAGGAGATTCGGATAGTCAGGTAGACAAAATAACGGAGCGGATAGACAAACTGGCGGCCGAAGAAGAAAGACTGCTGAAATCCCTGGCCTGCAAATGGCAGTATCTCAGGGAAGACCTATGTTCATTGGTTCTTACCGGCGATACCCTCTTTGCCGGCGGAAAAGATATAGTTGTCGCTGTAGGCGCAGAAACCGGCGAAGAAATGTGGAATTACACTATTGATGGACTTTCACTGGGGATAGCAGTTTCAGATGGGAACCTGTTCGTCAGCACCGACAAAGGCCCTATTTACTGCTTTGAGGAAAGCACAACATCCGAAGCAAAAGAGATCAAGCCTGATATTAAACCTTATCCAAAGAATAAGCAGACTCCTGTTTATGAAGCCGCCGTACAGAAAATCCTTCAGGAGACAGAAATCAATAAAGGTTATTGCCTGGTGCTGGACTGCGGCATTGGTCAACTCGCGTCTGAGCTTGCCAAACGGACAGAACTGAAGATCATTGGCCTGGAAAGCAACCCGAAGAAAGTCGAGAGAGCGAGAAAAAGTCTTGACGCAGCAGGGCTTTACGGCTCAAGAGTGGTGGTTGAGCAATGGGATATATCAGTTCTCCCGGATTATTTTGCCAACCTGATCGTATCCGACGCGAATATAGCACCACGTAAGGGATCTGCCTGGTCGGCAGAGATGCTCCGTGTCTTAAAGCCCTGTGGCGGCGTTGCTTACATGCCGGACACATCCAGTTGGGTACCGATGCCGGATGACAGATGTGAGGTACAGGAATCCGACATTGAAAATCTGACGATGATAATACGCGGGGAACTGGAAGGAGCGGGAAGCTGGAGGCAGCTTTATGGCAATCCTCAGAATACGGCCTGCTCCGATGATCAATTGGTGAAAGCCCCTCTTGGCGTCCTCTGGTTCGGAGAGCCTGGCCCTGAAGACATGGTGGAAAGACACGCAAGGGCCGAAAGCCCGGTTTCCATCAACGGGCGTCTCTTTATTCAGGGTCAGGAAATGATTATGGCTTACGATGCCTATAATGGCACACTCCTCTGGAAACGGGAGATCCCCGGAGCGGTGCGAGTTCGAGTGGATGTGGATGGCGGCAACCTGGTGGCTGCGGAGAACGGTGTTTACGTTGCTGCTTATGATAAATGTCATCGGCTGGATCCTGCCACAGGTGAGACGGCAAAGATATATGAAATGCCGGCGTCGCCAGATGGAACCGCGCGCCGCTGGGGGTACATATCATGCGTCGATAATATCCTCTTCGGCTCAACGGCAGCACCTCTGAAACAAGAATACGCGGCTTACTGGAAAAGATTAGTGAAGGACGGGGAATGGAAGCTTCCGGATGATATTCCCTCTGAATACATTAATGAATACAAGAGATACTTCGATCGCTATAAAGCGAAGTATCCAGTGCCCAATGAGAAGGCCCTGGCAGGTTTTCAAAGGGATGGAACGTTGTGGCGGCTTATGTCAAATTTCCCCTCATGGTCAAGCCAGAGAAACCCAAAGGGAACTTTGACTGCCAGGATAATGGCGGCCGACTCCATCTTCGCTCTGGATACAGAGACTGGGAGGCCGCTGTGGGTGCATCGCGGGAATAGGATTGCCAACATAGCGGCGACAATCGGGGATGGAACCATCTTCTTCGCCGAAGTTTCAGACTCAGAAGAGCAAAGGCAGAAGGCTCTGGAAGAGAAACAAGAATTGGCCGGGAGTGGAATATACGAGGAAAGCGTAGAGGCAGATATTGAAGCTGAAAACACCGATGTAAGACTCGTTGTCGCTCTCGATATCAAAACAGGAAAGAAGCTCTGGGAAAAGCCCATTGATCTGACCGGTTGCGGTGGAAACAAGGCAGGAGCAGCCTATCATGATGGCCTTCTGCTTTTCTTCGGCAGTTTCAGCAATCACGATCAGGGATTCCACAAGAAAGGTGAGTTGAGATGGCGGCGTATTACAGCCTTAAAGGCAGAAAACGGGGAAGTTGTGTGGTCACGGCCGCTGGATTACCGCCGTCGCCCATTAATTGTAGGCGATACCATCTTTATAGAGCCTCGAGCCTGCGATCTTTACACTGGTGAGATCAAAACACGATCTCATCCTATCACCGGTCAGCCGGTTACATGGGAGTTTCTAAGACCTGGGCATAGCTGTAGTATTGTTTCAGCCTCACCCGGCGCGCTTTTTTACCGCTCATACTGCGTCGCGATCTACGACCTTCTGGAAGACAGGGGGGTAAGCCTCTTCGGCGGCATCCGACCCGGCTGCTGGCTCAGCCTGATTTCAGCTAACGGTTTGCTTATGTCTCCTGAAGCAAGCTCCGGCTGTACGTGTTCGTTCCCGCTCAGAGCCACGGTGGTTATGAAGCCCAGAGAATCGAAGAAGCCCAAATATTGGACTGTATTTGTCACACATGGGCCTATGACGCCGGCAAGGCATTTTACCGTTAACTTCGGCGCTCCCGGAGATATGAAAGATGATGAAGGTACTCTCTGGTTCGGTTACCCGCGTCCACGAACCAGTTACGGTGTGAAATTTAACCTCAATGAAGAGATTATGGAAGGTATGGGATACTTCAGCCAGGACTTCAGGGGAATGAGTGCTGAAGGATCTGATAGACCCTGGCTGTTCGCATCCGGATGTTTGGGGCTTTTACGGTGCGAAGTGCCGTTGATAAATACTATGTGGGAAGATAATCCCGGCGTTTACACTGTGCGACTCGGTTTCATGGCCCCGCCCGGTGATCGTGTAGGCGAGCGAGTCTTCGATGTTAAGCTCCAGGGCAAAGTTGTCATGAGGAATTTCGACATTCTCAAAGTAGCACGCCGGCCGAATAGAGCTGTTATCAGAGATTTCGACGGTATCAGCGTTCAGGATAAACTCACCATTGAATTTGTCCCAAAAGCTTTGAATCCTACAATGACCCAGGTTCCCATGGTGAACTTCGTCCAGGTCATCAGAGAGGATATTGATGAAGCATCGGATACTTCAAAAGTCGTCAAATCCATTAAGAAAAACGATGCCGAAGCTAAACTTCAGGCAGCGGAAGCAGAGGTAGCTAGTAAGAATTACGAAGAAGCGCTGGAGATTTATCACACTGTCTTCGACGCAGCTTCCTCGGTGGAACTTAGAAGGCAGGCTTTAGAGGGAATGGCGGCCATCGGAAGCCCGAAATCTCTAAGCAGGATAGCAGAATACTGTGTGAAATCCTCATCCAATACCTGGGATAACTACATAGTCCCGGTTCCGGAGCTTAGGGAAAGTGCAATCAAGGTCTATGTCGCGATTGCCAACAACATGGTTGAGGTAAACGAGCAGAAAGCTACCAGAATGCTGGACTATGCTGCAACGCTCACAGGAAATTAAGCCTTGCTGTATCCCTTAATTAGTGGATGCAGCCATAGGAATAGTGCACTGACAACTTAATTTCTGCTATCCACAAAAAACTGTAGAGGCGGGCTCTGTTCCGCCATAATGCCGCCGCAGAGGGCGACGCTACGGAAATGGTATTGTTATCAAAAGTGATCCAATTCATGCCCTGATTTCCGCTGCCAGGATCTGCTAAATATCGGGCTCTTCAGGATTAGGTGGGGGAATCCTCAATACTGGGAAACAGGAATAGCACACAGATTTTTACTGATTGAGACGGATAAACACTGATGAATAGCACTCAGCCATCAGCTTTCAGCAATCAGCGGCTTAAACTGAAGGCTGACTGCTGAGTGCTGATAGCTAATTATCCGTGAGAATCTGTTATATCCGTGTCCATCCGTGTGCTATGCTTTCAGGGCGCCATATAAGATCTGCAAATTCTGTTACCACACTCAAATCGGAAAAACCAAATATCTCACCAGAAAACGTGATTTCCCGGAAAATGTGAAATAAAGAAACCTGGCTTGATGTTCCGATTTCATAAAGTGATCCCGATATTCACAAAGTGAAAAACCCTCAACACGAGCAAACGCGTCCAGAGATTTTGCTCAAATATC